>AMWB02071386.1_pt1 | contig 40234 bp, 41 predicted proteins | sample 200311 | NCBI WGS metagenome assembly AMWB02 (sample SAMN02737377, study PRJNA173069) | bioreactor metagenome | biome: anode biofilm in microbial fuel cells | place: USA: California | collected 2010-12-16
AACAAGGCACGAACACAACAAAACGGACATTACGGCCGAATTCACCACCATACTCGAGATTATAATTATACGCTTTGAACGTATATATACTTTCTTATTGACTCGTATTCTGTAAATGATTACAGAAAAGAATCAATGTCGCGAGAACAACTAGATCCCCGCGAGGGAGCATACAAAGAACGTAATTGTATATAAAGATATCATGCCCATAAAATAAGATATGTTTTTAATCCTCCTAAGGATAACATGATTGACCAGAAAACAAACCTAACGCCATATGTTCGCAAACTTTAACAATACGCAATGTATAGCAAATACACTTATTCTAAGCAACCATATCAATATCAGAGTAAAAAAGAAATTCAAAGAGGAATCAAACTGTCACCTAATAACAGCGATTTCGAAAACCCGGAAAGCAGCATAACCAGAGTGCGTACACCCCGAAAGGACCAAGGAGAGGTATTGGCCATAGTAGAGAACATGCTTGGTGCTAATCGGGTGAAACTCAGATGTATGGATGGTGTTGTAAGAATGGGGAGGATCCCAGGCTCTATGAAGAAAAAAACATGGATAAGAGAAGGAGACATCGTCATAGCCGTACCTTGGGATTTTCAGGACACAAAAGCAGATGTGATATGGAAATACACTCGTCCGCAGGTTAACTGGCTTGAGCGCAAAGGATTTTTAAAGAGCCGATGAAAATATGAAGAAAGCAATAGAGGACAAAATCAAAACCATGGATACGCTAGTTGATAGCGGAAGGATCAAACAAAAAGATAGCGAAAAGATCAAAGTCACAGAAAATGTTTTTGATGAAGCGACATTAAAAGCACTATACACCCTATCCAGCAAAGGCATAATAGAAGCTTTAGGGGGCTCCATAAGCACAGGCAAAGAAGCAAATGTATTTTTAGCAGATGGCAAAGACCATAGCCTTGCAATAAAAATATACCGCATCAATAGCAGTACTTTCAACTCAATGGAAGATTATATAATGGGAGACCCTCGCTTCAGAGATGTAAGGCATACAAAAAAGGATATCGTTTTTGCCTGGACAAAAAAAGAATACCGTAATCTACTAAGGGCCAGCGAAGTTGGAATAAAGGTCCCAAAGCCAGTCATAACTGAAAGGAATATACTTGTGATGGAATTTGCCGGAAAAGATGAAAAGCCATACCCCCTTTTAAAAGATGTGCGACTGGAAGAAACAACTGCCAAAAAAGTATTTGATATGCTCATTGACTACATCAAAAGGCTCTATATGGATGCAGAACTTATACACGCAGACCTTAGTGAATATAATGTACTGATTGAAACAGAATTAATGGAGCCAATATTGATAGACATGGGGCAATCAGTTACGCTTGAACATCCAAGGGCAGACCAGTTTCTGCATAGGGACATTCAGAACATTGTCCGCTATTTTAAGAAATATAGCATCATATCAAATGAAAATGACATTTATACATTCGTGACAAAAGAAAAGAAGGAGCATGATCATGACTCACATCAAAGTACCACATGACAGAATAGGAGCGATAATAGGTCCAAAAGGCCAGGTCAAAAACCTTATTGAACAGTTATCAACAGCTACCATTGAAATAGACAGTGAAAACGGCACTGTGGAGGTTATACCTGGAGAGGACCCTATCCAGTCCTTGAGAGCACTTGATGTGATCCATGCTATAGCCAGAGGATTTAATCCGGAAAAGGCTATGGCATTGATGGATGACGAAATGATGATGCTTGAGACCATTGATCTGTCAAACTCTGCTGGTACGCCCCAAGAGATGATACGCCTTAAAGGTCGAATCATTGGAAAAGCTGGCAAGACCAGAGAAATCATGGAAAGTATGATAGGAGTGAAGATTTCCGTCTATGGTAAAACCGTAAGCATCCTAGGCACTCCAGAGCAGAATCAAATAATAAGAACTGCCATTGAAATGTTGATAGGTGGTGCTACACATGGACAAGTATATGGTTTACTTGAAAAGAAAAAACAAATGCTGATAAGATCCCAGCTATAGATACCTACAAATACATTGTGCGAGGGCAGATATGAGAGGGTATGTTAATAGTTCTGAAATAAAACAGATTGTAGTGTTCGGGCTGATCATACTTCCAATGGCTGTTCTCTTTTATGAGAACAAGTTGAACATAGGACACATAACTTCTGTTCCTCTTTTTCTAATGCTTCTCTTAATGCTTATAACGAGGAATATCGAAATACCTATAGCTAGCATACGTACAAGAAAACCTGAACTTCTTTCTCAGCATGCGTTCATGCTGGAAAAGATATACAGTGTACCTGTATCAGAAGAACTCATAACCCCAAAAGAAAGAGTCTTCGACACAAAATTAACTATAAACTTTGGGGGAGCGGTAATACCTCTTCTGGCAATTATCTTTCTCCTAGCAACAGGACCTATCACAACATCTTTGGAGATAGCCCTGATAATCACAGTTATAGCCTTTCTTGCATCAGAGATAATTGATGGGGTTGGAATAGAAGTACCTGACTACATTGGACTTGTATCGTTGCCTCTAACCTTTCTTCTTTCTACGGATAGTGCAGAAAGCGTGATATTTATTTCAAGTACAACAGGAATAATTGCAGGGTGTGTGGCATCCTTACTTACTTTAGATCGAGAAAAAAATGGAAGTGCCTATATAAGCATAGGCGGCGTGGGAAGCTTCAGGGCAATATATATAATGGCATTGATCGCAAGCCTCCTGTCATACTATACCTAAATCCCTTTCTGTACGACGCTGATCCATTTTGTCCTGCAGGATCTTTTGAGGGAGATTCAATGCACGATATTTAGCAATACCCGTAGCTGTGAACCTGAAGGGCTGAGGAGTATGATCTATACGAGTAGCCCTCATTTTCTGTATTGCCATGACAGGCATTGGAGTAGTATCAATATCATTTGTCTGGATAAAATCAAGGAAAACAATGCCATCACCCAGGAAATCGTAATCATCGAACTGCTTTTTCTCAATACCATGATTTTTTTCAGTGACTAGCAATGAAGTTATCTTATCCTTTTTAAGTAACCTGTGCAAAGCACGCCATGAAGTGGACCGCCTGAACTCATCAGGAGCTGTAAATACGTTCAGAGAATCAAACACAACCCTATCAGGTTTGTGAGATTCTATGATCTCGATCATCTCTTCAGAAGTGAGCATAGATATACCGAAGACTTCCAAATAACCATCATCAATATATTTACCTATATCCCAACCAAATCTCATGAAATGTTGAACTAGCTGCTGAGCCCTTTCTTCAAATGAAAAGAAAATACATCTCTCACCATTCTTTGCGCCTTCCATCAGGAACTGCATGCAGAAAGTTGTCTTGCCTGTTCCTGGAGGGCCTGTCACTACAATTGAAAAACCCTTTGGGAAACCCCCTTCCAAGAATTCGTCCAGCCCTGGCACTCCAGTAGGTACCCTTTTGAGTAATCTATCAATATTCTGTGTATCAAGTTTAGCTTTGAATCGACTATTATCCAGATTAAGTAAAGCTTTCTCTAAGACTACATTTTTGGCACCCAGGTCCTTCTCATATCTTTCAAGGACCTTGATGGCATCGCCGCTTAGAGTAGTATGAATAGCGAATTTGGATTTCATCACAACACCATGAACATAATATAGTATTATATATTTAAAAGGTTATGGTTCTGTGGACATAAATTTCTCAAAAATGTCCATCAATGTTCATGACCTTCCCCTGTCCCGGCAAGAAATTACCTCTTCCATAGGAAGCCGCTATCTCCCCGTCCCATATAATATCACCCCTTGATATCGTAATCTCGGGGAAGATAGCCTCAATCCCTTCAAAAGGAGTCCAGCCTACCTTTCCATGCAAATGATCACCTTTTATAGAAGTAACCTTTTTTGTGTCCACAATAATAAGGTCAGCATCAAAACCTGCTTCTAACCTGCCTTTAGAATGCCTGTCCAGACCAAATATCCGGGCTGGACCAGCACTTGTGGCATCTATCATGCGTCCCAGAGGAAGAAGATTCTTCTTAACTGCCATTAGCATCAGAGGCATTAGGGTTTCCACCCCTGGAACCCCCGATGGGGCCGTCTTAATATCTACGTCTTTTTCGCTTTCACAGTGAGGAGCATGATCTGAAGCAACAATATCCACAGTGCCATCATTCAATGAGTTCAGAAGGAACTTGACACTTCTTCTGTCCCTAAGAGGAGGGTTCATTTTACCATAACAGCCCAGTCTTTCCCAATCCCGGGTAGAAAGGAAAAGATGATGAGGCGTAACCTCACATGTGATAGGTGATAGACCTTTTTGCCGTGCAATATACCGATCTCTGCCTAGCACACCTACTGACTCAAAAGCACTAACATGACAGATATGACCTCTTGTGCCAGTGTTCCGAAGGATTCCCACTACTTTTTGCACTGCTGTAGCCTCGCATATATTAGGCCTTGCCTTTGAATGTGAAGAAGGCGACATGTCATTTTTTAATAATGCTTCACATTCCAGACGGATGCTATCGTCTTCTGCATGGATGACAGCAAGTGCTCCCAGCTCATTCAATATTTTCAAGGCACCTTCAAGCGTTATCTCATCAATATTGAGGCCCCCGGTGGATTCGGCCATAAAGATCTCACCAAATGCTGTAACTCCTTCCTCCCATAACTCATTCAGTTTTTCAAGATTATTTGTAACTCCTCCGTGAATACCAAAATCTACAATGGATTTACGGGAAGCAAGCTTAAGTTTTTCTTCAAAGGACTTTTTATCAACTGTAGGAGGGAGAGTGTTAGGGTGATCTATCACCGTTGTGATACCACCAGCAGCAGCTGCACACGAACCGGTATACCAGTCCTCTTTTTGAGTAAGCCCCGGCTCTCTGAAATGCACATGGACATCAATTCCCGCTGGCAGAACCAGAGAACCCTGTGCATCAATTACCTCACCAGCTATTACATCCGCCTCTTTTGCTATCCTGCTGATCTTTCCTTCATCTATTACTATTTCTGCAGGCTGAAGATAATTGCCATAGAATATCTTGGCATTCTTTATGAGTAGATCTGGCATACTTACCAGTATTTCAATAACCCTATTTCCCACTTTTGTTACTCATCAGGAATTGTTCGCTTGAACACTAAATTGACCGTCCTGAAAATTAAAACGAATATAGAACATTAGAATCACGGAAACTATATAGAAATTATATTAGACATAGAACTCAATAGAAAGTATAGAGCAATATATTGTATTTACAGAATACTTATCTACACATATAGTGTGTTCAAATTGGAAAATCCAAACAAAGAGGAGAAGAATCATGTTCAAAAGAACAAAACTTTACAAAACATTTATCCTCATAACTGTGTTCCTTGTTGTAGGGTTCACGTTTGCAGGAATTGGCTGTGTGGATAAGAGCACAGAAGAAGCCGGTGACGCAGAAGAAACATCAAATGTTTCGGAAGGAACAGGTGTCAAACAGAGCATTATTGTAAAAGGCTCTGATACAGTACTCCCCTTATCCCAGGCAGAAGCTGAAGAGTTTATGCTCAAGAATGCTGACAAAAGTATAACAGTAATTGGTGGAGGCTCAGGAGTAGGAATAGCTGCTCTTATCGATGGTGAAGTGGAAATTGCCATGGCTTCAAGATCAATGAAAGACTCAGAGATAGAAGAAGCAAAACAAAATGGTATCAATCCACTCGAAACCACAATTGCATGGGATGGTATCGCTGTTGTTGTAAACCCCGAGAACCCTGTAAGTCAATTGACCTTCACCCAGCTAAAAGCCATTTACGATGGGAATATAAGTAACTGGAAAGATGTTGGTGGCGAGGACCGAAAAATTACCGTCATCAGTCGAGACAGTAGTTCAGGTACATACGAATACTTCAAGGAAGAGATCCTTGTAGGAAGCGAATACCGTCAGGACGCACTTGTCCAACCTGCAACCGGAGCCATTGTCCAGGAAATTGCCCAGAACAAAGGGGCTATCGGATACATTGGGTATGCATACGTAGACAACAGTGTAAAGGCTCTTGCACTTGACGGAGGAGATGGAATATTCGTACCCGCAACCCAAGAAAAGATCCTTAGTGGAGAATACCCATTGGCAAGGAAGTTATTTTACTATACTAACGGCGAACCTCAGGAACTTACAAAAGAATTCATCGATTATGTGATGAGTGCCGAAGGCCAGTCAATAGTTACTGAGGTGGGATACTTCCCTGCTGTCCAATAAGATCAAGAAAAAGGATCCGAAATGAAAAAAGGATTATACAGAGAAAAAGTGATCGAATCCCTGCTATATCTCTCAGGAGTAACAGCAGTGGTCATCCTTTTTCTCATTTGTATCTTTTTATTTAAAGATGGGCTTGCTCTGTTCCAGAAATACCCATTAATAGAATTCCTTACAGGTACTAGGTGGTACCCTACATCCCAACCACATCAGTTCGGATTGCTGCCTTTACTATTCGGATCAATGATAGTTACATTTGGAGCTATCGTTTTGTCAGTACCTCTCGGAATTGCAGTGGCTATATACATTTCAGAACTTGCAGGGGTAAAAGAAGCAGACATACTTAAACCTCTCATAGAGATCCTTGCCGGGATTCCTTCAGTTGTTTATGGATTCTTTGGTCTTGTAGTCCTTGTTCCTCTGCTTCAGAATACTTTAGATCTCCCGACCGGACAAAATGCACTTGCTGGTTCTATAATGTTAGGAATAATGGCATTACCCACGATCATATCCATTTCTGAAGACGCGATCAGCTCGGTACCCCGCGCTATAAAAGAAGGATCTCTTGCCCTTGGTTCTACAGAATGGCAAACCATTTACAAAGTAACCGTTCCTGCTGCCCTGTCAGGAATATCTGCTGCTGTGATGCTGGGCATCGGGAGAGCCATAGGAGAAACAATGACAGTGATGATGGTCACAGGGAACACTGCAGTAATACCCGGTTTCCCGGATGGGCTTTTTGCTCCTGTGAGGACCATGACTGCCACCATTGCATTGGAAATGGGAGAAGTACCACAAGGCAGTGAACACTTCTATGCGCTCTTTGCCATAGGTTCTATTTTGTTTATAACCACTTTTATCACCAATATTATTGCAGAATACATAAAACGAAAATATAGATTCAACCTGGGGGCAGGACAATGACAAGCAAAGCGAAACGTGATCAAAAGATAGCTTTTTCCTTTCTCAGACTTGGAACTGCCCTGGTAGTATCTTTAGTTGTAATATTACTTCTGCAAATAACCCTAAAAGGATATAGTGTCCTTAGCATCGATTTCCTCACAGAGATGCCCAGGAACAGAATGACAGAAGGCGGGATATACCCTGCTATACTGGGAACTGTATATCTGATAATTGGATCGATGGGCGTAGCTTTGCCTTTAGGGATACTATCTTCCATATACCTCAATGAATATGCGCAACCGGGAAGAACCAAATGGATCATAGAAATGGCTATCATCAACCTTGCAGGAACACCATCCGTTGTGTTTGGCCTTTTCGGACTTGCGATGTTTGTGAAGTACCTGGGATATGGAGCCTCATTGATCGCTTCAGCGCTGACCCTTGCACTAATGGCTCTGCCGATCATAATCAGAGCAAGCCAGGAAGCACTAATAACTGTACCCGAAGAATACCGCTATGCTTCACTGGCACTTGGAGTCACTAAATGGCAGACTATCAGACAGGTCGTACTACCTCCTGCCATTCCAGGGATGATAACAGGCACTATCCTTGCAGTGGGTAGAGTTGCAGGAGAAACAGCACCTATATTGTTAACAGGGGCTGCGTATTTTCTTCCAAGGCTTCCTGATTCAATATATTCCCAATTCATGGCACTTCCTTATCATTTATATGTAATTGCCACCGCTGGTACTAATATCGCTCAAACAAGGCCTATACAATATGGTACTGCACTGGTACTGCTGGCCATAGTCCTCAGTTTCAACATGATAGCTGTCATGATACGGAGACATTATCGAAGAAAACTCAGAAATTAATAAAGAGGTAAGCAGATGTCAGAACCTAATAACGGAAACCAGACCGAGATAGAAGTAAGAGGGCTTAATCTATGGTATGGTGAGAACCATGCACTTCACGATATTTCTATTGATATACCTAAGAACAGTGTTACAGCCCTTATAGGGCCTTCAGGGTGTGGGAAATCTACATTTTTAAGGTGTCTTAACAGAATGAACGATCTTGTAAAGAATTGCCGGATACAAGGCAGCGTAAAAATAGATAACAAGGACATTTACTCCAAGGATATCGATGTCGTGGATCTTAGAAAAAGAGTAGGCATGGTGTTCCAGAAACCAAACCCGTTCCCAATGTCCATCCATGACAACATCGCGTACGGACCTAAAATACACGGTGTTGCTAAAAAAGACATCGATAGTGTGGTGGAAGATGCCCTAAGATCTGGAGCTCTGTGGGAGGAAGTTGCCGAAAGATTGACAACATCTGCCCTTGATCTTAGCGGAGGACAACAACAAAGACTATGTATTGCAAGAACCCTGGCTGTTAGGCCTGAAGTAATATTATTTGATGAACCTTGCAGTGCCCTTGATCCAATATCCACCTCCAAGATAGAAGAGCTTATAATGGAGCTCAAAAAGAAATATACCATAGTTATAGTCACACATAACATGCAACAGGCTGCAAGGATATCAGATTATACTGCTTTCTTCCTCACGGGAGATATCATAGAATATGACAAAACTGAGCAGATATTTGAGAATCCGAAGATGAAACCGACAGAAGATTACATCACTGGAAGGTTCGGGTGAATACATGTCAAGAGAAAAATACCAGAGAAACCTAGAGATTTTGAAAGCTAATACAATAGAAATGGCTGTAACCTCACTGGACATGGTAAAAAACGCTACTTTATCTCTCAAAAAACTGGACAAGGCACTTGCCGAGGAAACTATTTCAATGGACGATATCGTAGACGAGCATGAGATGATGATAGATAAGTGCGTATCAAATCTTATAACTCTTCAGCAACCCATGGCTGGAGATATGAGACTTATAACTTCATGCCTTACAATGGCTATTGATCTGGAGAGATTAAGTGACCTTGCCAGTAACATTGCATGGGTGACTTTAGAGGTGGAAGGAGAAATTGCCGATATAGAGCCACTGCTGTCAAGAATATTCGCTATGGGAAGTATAGCAGAGAAGATGCTGGAGGACACGATTGTAGCTTTTCAGAATTCAGATGCCGAACTTGCCAAGAGAATTACAGAAGAGGATGACAAATTAGACAAACTTTTCTTTGAAAATGAGAAACAATACATAGAGATAATGAACAAGAACAACACCATTATCAGTGATGCTTCACACCTGTTGTTTGTCCTGAGATACATGGAACGTATCGGCGACCATGTATGCAATTTATGCCAAAGTATAGTATATCTGGTGACAGCGGAAAGAGTAAGGCTTAACTGATCAGAAATCGAAGAGAGAACTTTGGGAACCGCTGTTCGGTGATTGTCCCTCTTGATCTGGTTTCCTTGAAACCGAGCTCTTGATCTTTTTTTCAGAGGGACCGGCTGTAAAATCTGACAGGCCTGTCTGTTTCGAATCATAGTCAAGGTTTGCAAGGTCTACACCGAATACCCCTAGGATCCTCTCCACCGGCGGAAGGATCTGTTTCTTGATATAATAGTCAACATCAAGAGGTACATTATTCTCGCGGACATATTCCGGGTCTTCTGCACGGTTCACGAATAGATCTTTACCTGCAGTGATGACAAAAGGTATGCGTTCACCCACAGGTGGAAGAGAGCCGGTTCTCTGTTCCATCTTCTCAGCAACGGTAATATGGGGCTGTTTGTTCTTATAATGTTCACGCCTTTTTGAGTACATGCGCGTCATGATCAGATCATCTATGATATCCTTGTCCTTTGTGACATCAAGGTTACGTATAGAATCTACTACTTTCCTCACATGCCGCACTGCTGCCTCTACTTCACCTTCCTTAAGAACTAGTTCAAGTACTCTGTTCAGGGTCTTGGATGTAAGTTCACACCAGTCTCTACGGACTGTTTCCATGCCTTTGACCTTTATACCATCTTTCCATCCATCACCAGACCGCTCAAATACCCAGATAGCATACCTTTTCTTTGCTATGAAAAGAGCACGTTTTGCGATGGACTCGAACTCCAGTTCCATTGGATCGGGCAGAGAGGCCGAAACTATACCAGATATCTTCTTACCTACAAGCTCTGCATCTTCAAGTGATATCTCACTTTTTCCTGTGCATTGCACAAAGACACTATCAGTATCTCCATACACCACGGAGAGGAAAACATCCTTGTTCAAAGGATCGGGTGCTATCTCACTTTGTAGATAGGAATTACCATCCTTGAGGTATATGGTACGTATGGTACCCTCTATAAGTGAACGTGTGGTGATAATATTCTCCCTTCCAAAACTCGTGACGGCGTTTGCAAGGGTAAGACTGTACAGACGTGCACGTGTATAGCCTGCATAGCCATAAAAGCTATTCAGCAATATTTTCAGAGCAAACTGGGTGGCATCGAGAGCCCTGTATTCATCCTCATTGGATATACCTTTCATGCGCTTCTTGGTCTCTATCCTTCGGTTGAGCAGATTTTCCAGGATAGTGGGCATGATCCCTTTTGAAACATCTGCTGTTACAAATCTCCCACCAGATGGTGGAGTAATGGTCTCGCCTTCCTTAGGAATATCTTTCTCAACAACCGTTGTATAGCAAAGGTTGTGAGCCATCATTATAGTGGGGTAGAGGGACTTGTAGTCGAGTATCACTACGTTCTCAAGAAGGCCTTTTTTAGGCTCCAGCACTGCACCTCCTTTCAAACCCTCGCTGTTCTTGTTCCTGGCATAGACAAGATTATCATCGGGTTTGGGAGGTATCACACGATCCCTAATGCGGCATTCACGCAGCAGAAGGTTCTCTACCATAGATGTCTGGCCTCCATCAATGACTTCCTGTAAGAGGGAACCACTTACCCTGGAAATGGCTATGTACCTGTCAAGTAACTGGAGTTTCATGACCAGCTCCATGGCAAGTTCGGAGTCGCGCCTTGCATAATCTATGAACTTGAGAAGTTTTTCGCCTTCATCATTCCAGTGATCTTCCATTTCTGAGGGTGCCACGTCAAGCTTTTCCCGGTCCAGCAGTTCTTTGGCTACATTGCGTAAGGTGTACCTCTTTAAACTGAACTGGCTGCGGATGAGAGGGAGGACATCGACCACAACCCTCCCGGTCAGTGAGATCAGGGTCATTGTTCCTATCTTCCGGTAGCTCATTGGCCTCCCGTCGCGCCCTGAGCCAGAGTCTATAGTAACGCCAGAGTCTGCAAGGAACTTGATCCGATCACTAATGTAAGGAATGTCGAAATCGTTGATGTTGTAACCAATTAGTATATCGGGGTCATAGTCCCTTAAAATCTCAAAGAACCGCTTGAACATGGACTCTTCGTTTTGTAGCGACTCTACATCAGGACCCGCGCCTGAGACAGGCTTTGCCACAAGCACTATAGTATTATACCCGTTGTAGGCTGGGGCAAATGTGAGACTGATCATGATCACAGGAGATTCGTCCGGAGAAGGCATGGAGCCGCCTATTGGCAGGCATTCGATATCAAAGGAAAGGAACTTAAGAGGAGCATTAGGGAGCTTATCCACTTCGACGGGCTGCCTGTCCGAGCAGACGGTGTCACAATAGATCTTACCGCCTGGATGGGCTTCCTGCGAGGGGGAAACTGATACCCAGCCCATGCCATGCAGTCCCCTGTCTATCAAAAAGCGGTTCCTGAACAGTATGTCGGTCTCGTATACCTCTATTACTCCGGGGATCTGGAGTATGTCGTCACGGATCTCAGGAACATGCCTTGGCTCATAGGTCGTGACCTGTATCATGGGCTTTTTGGACTTCTGATATCCCACTGGCTCAAACCGCTGGACAATCTCGACATTCTTGACCACGTCAAAACGTTCCTTTATGAGCTTGCAGATCAGGTCAAGCTCACCGGAAGCATTCACATAAAAATATGGTTCAAATCCCGGCACATAACAGCAGGCACTCTTACCGTCCTCAGCTCTGCCGAAGAGGCGCACAACAGGAACAGTACCTTCGGTTACATAATCCGCATCCAGGATCTGAAAGTTCATGAGGCTATGTACCTGCTGACAGCATATATGTTTTGCGCGATGACGGAGGAAGAGATTTGAGAAAAAATGGAAGAAAGAGTTGAAATAACTTGCAGAATACAACAAAAATGTGCTTACGAAAATAATGAATTGAATTAAAAATTAGTGCCCGGAGCGTGACTCGAACACGCGACCTCCAGATATCTCAGGAGATATGGACGCACTCGTTAATTTTCCCTATGAGTCTGGCGCCCCAACCGACTAGGCTATCCGGGCATAGCGTAGCATCTAGAAGGGTATTTTCATATTAAAGCGTATCGATTGGAATCGCATATAAAAAAAAGAAAGTTTAGATGACGTTATCAGTACCCTATTGCCTTTGAAAAATCAAGCCCTACAGCAGGATCCGCAGAGTTCCCTTCAATGATGAAGACAAAGTTTTCGTTGTTCCAGAAATACTTATACCTGGGAACCTGTTTGCCCCCTACAGTAGAATAACTTAGAGCCCTTGTAGCTTCATGTCCATTGAGTTCAACCAGCTGAAACGTTTCATTGTTCTTGAGCACTTTGAAAGTTGACTTATAATTAGTAATGAAAGATTCCGCAGATGCCACATCTGAGAACTTCATTGCTGTGACATAGTAATCCAGAGTTGTACTCTTGTAGATACCCTCGGAAGCCTCTACGACATTCTCTGCTTTAGCGTAGTCTTTGTTCACACCATCTGAAGTTAATGATTTACTTCCAAGGAATTCAAACCCTGATGGGATATTTTTAAGTGCTACAATTTCTGAAATATTTTCTACAGGGACAGCCGGCCCATCAGAGGAATCATTGTTACCATCGTTCCCTTTGAATACGCAGCCGGAGAAACCCATGAACAATACTACAAATATCAACACTAAACTAAATTGCTTCTTCATGGTATTACCTCGGATGTAAATACTCCGCTAATAAGAACTTCATTAATTATTAAATCGATCTTCGACCAAAGAAGATGATAGATATCAATAAATCAATTTTTTAAAAAAAAAGAGATAAGAAGGGTTTAATCCCTTCTCATTTTAGCTTACTTAGTTCCTTCTGACAAGGTATGCAACTGCCAGGAGACCGGCAACTGCGAAGATTGCCTCAAATCCTGGAGTGTCTGGAGTCTCAGTCTCGTTGGTTGGAGTCTCTTCGACTGGAGTCTCTTCGCCTGGTGTGACTGGTGTCTCTTCACCTGGTGTGACTGGAGTCTCTTCGCCTGGTGTGACTGGAGTCTCTTCGCCTGGTGTGACTGGCTCGGTTGGCTCAGTTACATTTCCGATGGTGTATTCTGCGTACAGATAGTAGCGGAGATCGTCGCTGTCTGCAACCTTTATGTTCATGTTGCCTGCCAGCCGCAGATCATCATCTGCACTGAGTGTAATATCATCGGTGTTCTGCAGAGTGAGACTGTTGGTACCGACATTGGTGACCTCGAGCTCATCGAACTCATCGTCGCCCGCGATCTCCATAGGTTCGTTGGAGATAAGCCACATACCTTCGATCACTGCAAGGCTGTCGACCTGACCCTGGAATACTTCATTCACGTGTACTCTCATAATGACTACGTCATCTTCGCCGCCTACGTCATCCTCTTCGTAGTCCCAGGTGCTGTTGTCAACATCGGAATCAGTTACTGTAATGACCTCGTCGTCAAGGTACTCGCCGTCCTTGCTCAGCTCGAGCCAGACCTTGTCACCTTCGACATCGATCTGCTTTGGTGTAAGCGTATAGCCCTCGCCAAGGTCAAGGGTCTGACCGACTCTGAGAGTGTACTTGTCATCACTGTCAAGCAACAGCTTGGAGAGTACGTCTGGCTTGTCGTTGACAGGCACATATTCCTCTGCAAGGAAGCCCATCTTTGGATACTGGTCGTTGGCTTCCCACTCATCAAATTCATAACCGACTTGCTGGATCACAGTGGTGTATATAAGTCCGCCGTCTGTGATTGTCCTTGGATCATCTACTTTTGTATTATCAATAGACATGGACTCGGATCCAATGTCATCATCGATCTCATAGTAGAATCCTGCGAATTCAGTATAGTCAAAATCCACAGTTATTGTGCTTAAACTGCTGCCGCTGAACACCGGGCTTCTTACCTCCACGGTGTTTACAGAAGTTGCTGCACTGGCCGCTGAGACGAATACTGCCATCAGCATAAGTGTAGCAATTGTTACTGCTGCGAATTTACTCATTATTTTCCTCCGTTAGTTTGTATATCTAAGAGTGAGGATCATTGGATTAGAACGCTTATGCGCCCTCAGACCTTCATCAGGGGGAACGCCATGTTCGCCCATTGACGAAGTTCTCATCATCACCCTCTTAATCCCGTCATATTGGATTACAAGAGCCTATTAGATAATTTCCCTTTTAAATCTTTTGTGGTCTCAAAGAGGTTATTTTTCACGTAGCAATGACAAGTATCGATGTATTTAACGGGAAATGTCGAACTCCATCATATGTACCCTCTAAAAGAACGACATGCAAGAAAATGCATTTAATAGATCGTCGAATAGATTAAAATGTAATTATGCTATAGCTCATTATTATGATAATTACCTCAATACATTTATATCTTCTCAGATATATTATAAATACCAAGGATTAATACAAAACGAGGCGAAACACAAGATGTTTGATGGCGCTATATCTGAAGAGATCAAGATGGAAGAGGGGCCCAACAGAGTGAAAACCGGCATACCGGGTTTTGATGAACTTTGTGGCGGAGGGCTCATAAGGGACAGAACATATCTGGTTTCAGGGACATCTGGAGCCGGAAAGACAAATTTCTCCATCCAGTTCATCTATAATGGTATTACTAAATACGGTGAGAACGGAATTATAGTAGCAACAGAGGAGAGACCAGAGCAGATACGAGAGAACGTACTGAAGTTTGGATGGAACCTTGAGGAATTGGAAGAAGAGAACAAACTTGCTATTATAGATGCCTGTTCTACAAAGATCGGTATACCTTCTCAGGAGAAATATGTGGATATCCGACCTTTCGATATTCGTTCCCTGATGGACCAGATCATTACCACCCAGGAAGAGATCAATGCACAAAGAGCACTTGTAGACTCCACGACATCCATAAGTTTCTACCTGCAAGATCAAGCAAAGATCCGTGTAGAATTACTCAAGCTCAGTACCACCCTGGAAGTAATTGGGCTCACTTCCATGATGACCTGTGAAGTAATTGACGAATCAAGCCCCTCAAGGTTCGGAGTTGAGAACTTCGTTACCGATGGAACTATTGTGTTGTATTATAAGAGGCATGAGAATGTCCGCATGCGCAGTCTGGAAATATATAAGATGCGTGGATCGGACCACAGTAAAAAGATACACCCTTACGAGATCACACCTGATGGTTTTGTGATCCATCCACATGAAGAAGTTTATTCAATGTTCTGAAGTTAAATTTCAGGATAAGTCTCTTCGTTACCGCACTCAACACACTTGTAGATAACTAATTGTCTTCCGAAATTGTCCTGTCTTTTAATGGCAGGATACCTCCATCTATTCATCTTTCCTTCACACAATGGACATCTGTAAAGCATTATATCACCTGAAGTTCTGTCAGAAACTACATTAATATAATGCTTTTTTTATATATATTACTAACCCATATCAAAAGATGAAAGTGTTAAATCTACACAAGATCTAACATCAAAACTTCGCCAGTCTGCACAGCACTCTCTGTAACATTGATCTTTTTTGAAGACCTGCTCTTGTCACCAATGATAGTGTACGGCAAAATAGCAGATGTTGAAGAGGTACCATCCTGAGTTGAGTAAGCTAGGACCAGACTATAAGTACTATTCTCATCAGCGACTGCAGAATTGTAATAATCAAATTGCCTATCTCTGTTGCTGACAAGAGTGGTTGCACCATAAACCGTTTCGCCGGGTTGGGCCTTGCCCGTTATTGTCACCCCGGGAACATATTCAAACACTTTGACATATTTCACTTCTGGGTCTTGAGTAACTGTTGTGTTAGATTCATACAGCAAGCGATAGTGGCCGGAACCACTGCCATCATAGACATGGAGCTTGACAAGCATTGAATTTTTGAACTTATCATTCTCCACTTTAGTGGTCACCGCAGATGAGCCTTTAGTGAGGGTTTCCTCATCGAAGAAACTATCATAGTCCTCACCTGCAAGTTTAGCAATACTGAAGAATTTACCCTTGACCATTGAGATATCTGTCAGTATATATTTTACATTCCTCTCATCAAGTATATCTGAGGCTTCTGTTTCATTCTGGGACAGGAAAAAGGCGGCTGTTTCCTGTACAGCCGGTTGGAAATTATTGGTAACCACTGGCCTTTGGGATCTGTAAATGATCCAATTACCAAAGTCCCACCAGCTTAGCACCCCATATTCAGGAGTCTGCAAGGGGTCATTATAGTAAGAGGTCACAGGAGTGTGATCCTTGACCCAGTCCAGTGTTTCCTGCCAGTCAGAAGGCATAACAGATGGATTTGACACTGCAGCCACAGATATCAAAACACCGGGTAGTAACAACATTCCAAGTATCAACAGCAATGGCATCTTGCTGGGATCTGTCTGCACCTTTTTACGCTTTCCCCCATGCTCTTTGACTGCTTCTGGCATCAACCATGAGTGCAGTTGCCCCATAAAATAACCTGAGAGAACTGCTACATTGATAGATAACAGATACATAAAGCGTCTTTGAGATAGAGCCAGGACAAAGACAATGACCGACCATATAACAAAAAAGGCGATAGTAGGATTCTTTGATGGAAACCCCTTTCGCAAGATAAGCAGAAGAGATGCAAAGGCTGAAAGGAAGAACAGACCAAAGCCACCCCAAACAGAACTCAAAGTGAAATCTCCGTACTGATCCCAAAACAGAGGCAAAGCTTCATTGATAGTACTGAGGGTTTCATCAAATCCTAAAAGGTAACCAATGCCTGAAATGATGTTTGAGAAGAAGGTAGGCATCATTGACCTGGTGCCGATGACGACAACGGCAATTAGCACAAGAATGGCCAATAGATAATGCCACCATTGACCTCTATTACCTATAAAGTGAGCTACAACCCAGCACATCAATGTAAAACCGAGCATTGATAATATGTATAGCACATGGAACCAGGAAACAAAAGCTGCACTTAACTCATATCCTTCTCTTACCATGATCGCCACAAAAGGTATAACGAACACAAGAGCAGACAGATACATTATGCACGAACTGGCCAAAATGTACCCTGAGTTCCTTTTAACTTTAAGATCAAGAGCCAGTTGCACTGGCACATATAATGCAAAAAGACCTATGAATATAGGTGAGCCCGTCCAGGTGAGTACGGAAACAGCAAGTGTGATGCCTGCCCCTATAGAAAAGATCGCTGAACGGGATCTAATACATGATATAAGATCGCTTTTTGTTAATGTCCTGCAGACATCATGATCTGCACCTTCTTTAAGAGAGAAAATAAACAATGTAAAAGCTGTAGTTGATAATAATATCTCAGCAACGTGATGATCTGTGGCCCCGAACATAGAGACCATAAGATGAATGGGCATTACTGCAAACACAACTATACTGTAAAGACCAACCCTGCGGCCGAAAAGAGCTGAAGATGTAAAATACAAAGGTACCAAGGAAAGAGTTCCGATAACAACTGGAAAAAGTGCCGCAACCAGTTCAATTGTACTATCACTCGGGCTACCCAATCCAACTACCAAAGACACCAAAGAGATTAGCATATCGTATAGAGGGGGCCAACTGATATCAAATCCCAATGGATAGTTGATGTATGAATCAGACAGGATATGTTCCGGAAAATGTTGTGTCGTATAGAGAATATTTCGTATGTGATAGTAGGAGTCATAACTTACAAAAGTTACCCTGCCATCCGACAAGAGAAAAGATAATGGAAACAGACGTATAAGAGACGCAAAAAGCATCACTAACAATATTTTAGTTTTGACAGAGAGAGAATCGATCTTACTCATCCTTTCATCCCTTTGATTCACGTTGATTAATTATTGATACATATACATTTCATGGGGCCAGCATTGTTCTCATTTTCTGAAGCATTACAGATACATCAAATTCCTTAGATCTTCTAATACAGGCTTCTCGATAATTATAAGGGTTTGAAGACACTTCCTTGATAGCCTTCACAATAGAAGGTACATCTGGCTCCACTAGCAAACCCGTCACTCCGTCTAACACAGTTTCAAGGTATCCCCCTTCTTTTACAGCAACCGTTGGTTTGCCTGCTGCCATGGCTTCTATTGGAGTCATTCCAAAATCTTCATCGAGGGCTGTTGTAATATGCCCTTTACAGGTTGCATATAATTCAAGTAGTTTTTCCTCTGAGACACTGCCCATCAAGATTATATTTTCTGGAATTTCTGTCATGAGTTTGGTTGCGTATCCAGATGCATGATCCCCTGCCGCATAGCCTCCCACGATGATCAATTTTTGATCCGGCATTTCCCTGAAAGCGTCTATCTGCAGTTCTACCCTCTTTTCAGGATACAGCCTGTTCACAGACAGCCAGAAATCCCCATATTCTTTATACTCGAACCTTGAAGTATCGACCGGTGGATAGACAATAACTGAATCCCTGCAAAAATACTTTTGTATCCTTTTTTGAGTATTCATGGAATTTGTCACAATCCGGGATACATGAGTAAGATAGTACTCCGAGATTTTCCTGTGCAGGCGTACCCAAATGACAAATGGCGGTGAATAAAACACAGACTGATTGTTACGATAGACTTCATAAAGATCATAAAAAGCTCTTGTTGGAGTATGACAATAGTAAATATTTGGTTTGTGCTTTTTCGCTGCAAAAAATGCCCAGTTGCCTGAAAAAATAAAGAAATCATAATTTTTGGAAAAATCACATGTTGCAAACTTAAAAGAAGCATCTATCTGTTTGAGAGGCGGTACTTTCAATGTTTTTCCAAGACTTATGATGTTTACGTTCTCAAAGCCCATTTTAATTACAGAATCCATATCCACATCTGTGGTAATTACATCTGCTCCTAGTCCTTTTGCAAGTGTCAGGACCAGTTTTTCCCCCCCACCGATCGCTCCGATGTAATCATGAAATATAGCGACTTTCATTCGATGCCTCACAAATATTTTTCCAATTTAGATAAAGCCTCATTCCAATCATAACCTTCAGATTTCTGAAAAGCAGCCTTCGACATATTTTTACGACATTGGGCATCCGCAATAATTTTTCCCACTGCCTGTGCAATCTCATTCTCTTCTAGAGCTACAACAAACCCATCAAGTCCATCTTCAACCAACCCTTGTGCTGCATTATACTTCTCCTTTACAGTTATTACAGGAATTCCACATGCAAATGCCTCTATTACGACCATCCCAAAACCCTCCCTCGAAGAAGGAAGTACGAAAACCTTTGAAGCTTTTATTTTTCCGATAAGAGAACTGTAATCCTGAAAACCTACAAATTCAACATTTGTGTAAATTCCTATTCTGTTTGAGAGATCCATAAGTTCTGTTTTCTCCGGGCCATCTCCCACAATGCAGCAAATAAGGCAGGGATAATCCATTTTTAGAAGAGACACGGCTCTAAGTAGAAAATCGACATTCTTATCCTTGATAAGCCTCCCGGCAAAAATTACATCATAAAGTTTTCCATCTATTCCCTCCGAAGGATTCCCACCTTCTGCCTCTATCTCGGATATCGCTTGGAGATCAATACCATTTGGGATAACAGATATCTTGTCCTCAGAAATCCCCAGCTCTTCGAGCCTTTGTTTAGTCCATTCCGAAACTGCAATATTATTTACAGATATTTTTGATACTGCCTTTTCGATCATTTTTCCAAAAAAACCTGCTTTGCCCATGTAGCAGTACCAGTAATCACCCCAGACTTCGTGCCAGGTGTATACTACATGGCCTTTATTTAAAAAAGAAACTAGCCTTACTGTAAAGCATGAAAAATAAGGAAATACACTTACATCAATAAGATCGAATTTCTCACGCCTTAGATGTGAGAACAGTTTTATGGAATAGATTAGTGCTGCACTAATGGACCTTCTTCCTTCCACATAGAGCTCCCTTGATTTGCAGACACCATGTAGGAACATGCCATCGTGTTCAATAACATCTGCCCCTTCCCACCATTTGATCCCAAAGAGGTGCACTTCATGCCCTTTTGCTATTAGACGAATGCCCAGTTCATATATTCTCTTTTCAGCCCCACCTTTCACCCATGGATAAACTGCATCATATACAAAGGCAATCCTCATAATGTCACCTATCGGTGTCCATTCCAAGCATAAGCACGCTCAGAAATATGGCCGTAAAGATCATTTGCAAACCTATGGAACCAAATACCATGGCAAACACTGCTGTTTGGATCTGAAAAAGAGAACCATAGCCTGAACTTACCCATGAGAAAACCACTTTCAGGCCAATGAATAAGCCTGCGAGCAAAAAAACCATGCCTACAAATAGTTCCTCTTCAAGTGAATGATAGTCCATGATCCTTTTTATGAAAGGACTTTCCTTCACATATAATCCATTTATGTACCCATAGGCACCCAGATAAAGGCCAGTTGCAAAAAGCTGACTGCCAATCACTGTCAGCATACTTGCCAATATGAATGAATGAAGCCTGGTTTCAGCCACATTGCCCATACGTGGCAACGTGAACAATAATGCTGTCCCTACTAAAAAAACAAACGTACCGGGCACCAGCAGGAAAGAAACTGGGCGGTAAAGCATCATGAACCTAATATGCCTCCAGCCATCGTGTAAGGACCTGAGCTTGGAAGGAGAATCCCTTACATCATATGAGATTGGAACTTCCTTTATACGCAGGCCTTTATCTGCAGCTTCGATGACCATCTCCGAAGCTAGCTCCATACCATGGCTCTTAAGGTTCATCTTTTCAAGGGCCTCTCGTGTAAAAGCCCGCATTCCACAATGAGCATCTGAAATACTGGTACCGAAAAGAACATTTAACAGCCATGTGAGGAAAGGATTACCTATATATTGGTGCAACCATGGCATTGCTCCTTTTTTTATGCTACCTTTTAACCTGCTGCCGATTACGAAATCTGCCTCTCCGTTCATAAGGATATCGAAGAACATGGGCAATTCATTGAGATCATAAGTGTTATCTGCATCTGCTATGGCTATATAGTCTCCAGTTGCCCTTGCAAGCCCCTTAAGATATGCATTCCCATAGCCTTTTACTGAAGGTATGACCACTGCGCCCATGGATCTGGCTATTTCTGCAGTTCGGTCCGTGGAATTGTCCACCACGATGATCTCACCTTCAAGACCCCTGGCCTCGAAAAAGGACATAGCTTTCAGTATGCATGTCCTTATAGTGGATTCCTCGTTCATGGAGGGCATTACAATGGAAACCATTGGCATGCATTCTCATATTACTTACCATTACATATATTTATCATATCATCGAACTATAAAATGAGATTTTTATTCCGCTGTTTATTATTTAGAACTATGAAATAATTAAGAAGATATAAGTATTAGTCTATCCGTATTGGTATACAGAATGGATGAGCTGAAAGAACTTATATTTGGTATCCGGGGAGTTGACGAGATCATCGGCACTCTGAAATCGCCATCAACTATATTATTAGCGGGAACTACAGGTGTAGGCAAGACAAGCTTTTGCCTGCAGATCCTCTCCCATGCTGCAAAAAATGGCGAGAAGACTCTATATATACCATTCACAACAGAATCTCCTGAAAAGCTGAAGATGTATTATTCCAGAATGAACTTCTTTGATGATCGAATACATATTCATCCCATAAACCGTTCCATATCTGAAAAAGATCCTTTAAGCACGTTGATAGATATTGGAAATATAGTAGGATCCACAAAACCAGATAGAGTAGTTCTTGATCCTGTAACACCTCTTGGTTTTGGGTTCATAGAACCTGAAAAAAGAAGGTTCTTCTATACACTTGATTCCATGATCCAGGAATGGAAAGCACTTGTGGTCCTGACAGGGGAAATGCTTAAGGAAGAATTGCACGACTCGGTTGTGAGCCACCTTGTTGATGGCATAATATACCTTTCAAGAGAAGACAATGGTTTAAGGACAGGTAACTTTCTGGAGGTTTTAAAACTTAGGGGAATAGATCCTCAAAAGAATACAGAGAGCATATACCGAAAATATCGCTACACTATGAGTTCTGAAGGATTCAGCATGATATCTTCCTCTCATAACAAAGAACCTGTGAATACTTTACCCGATAAGATAAGTTCCGGGATCCCGGGATTAGATAGAATATTAGAAGGAGGATTGTTCAGCAACAGCAGTACTTTGGTCACTGGCAAACCAGGAACCGGAAAAACCACTTTTGGCCTGCAATTCATCTCAGAAGGACTGAATAGAAAAGAACCTTGTATCATAGTCAGCTTTGAATGTTTGCACAATTCACTGGTCAATGAAGCAAAAAAGCATGGGTGGGAAATGGAACAATACATTGATGACGGATTATTGAAGGTCATATCTGCAGACCCTGACAGCATGTGGCCCGAGGAGCACGAGACCCTGGTCAAGGAACACATTATGGAAATGAATGCCAGGAGATTGTTCTTTGACGGTATATTCAATCTTGAAATGATGCTGCCTGACCAATTACAATTAAGGGGATACCTTTATTCCCTGCTCAAGTATCTGAAGAAGAGAAATGTTACATCAGTCTTCACCACACCTAGATCTTCCAGTACCATTACGGAAAATACAAGAATGGATGCAGAATTCCTGATGGACAACATCATCATACTAAGGAATTCAGAAGGAGGAAGAAGATATATGTGCGTTTCAAAGAGCAAGGGCACGCAGCACAGGCTCAATCCTACTGAATACTCGATCACGGAAAAGGGTATCAAAATAAGATCTGATACCCTATTGTAAAAACAAAAGTTAGATTTAGATATTCTGGATCGTACGCTCTACTGTTATACCCAGGCCTGTCAGCCTGTAATTATCTCCCTGCCTCTCCAAGAGTTCTTTTTCCATCATTTCTTCAATGATCTTGTCCACAGATGGACGGAAAACATGCATTGTCTTTGCTATGTGCTCTGCATCCATCTCTTTTTTTGATCCAAGAAGAGACAGTAACTTCTTCCGATTATTATTACCAGTAACAAATCCGATAAGTTCTTCCATTGTTCAACCCCATTTCGTATTTTTGATTCTTTAGGCTTTGGTACATTCACTTTTATGTAGATATTCTGATTTAAACTGTTCCTATCATTTTTAATGTCAAGGTTAATGTTAAGGAGGGAATAGATTTATTAGTACATACACATTATTAGTCCTTGGCAGGCTAGTCCGGATAGTCCGGCGTCATCTATAACCCGAAATCGCCGATATGCGGGGGACGAAGCCGATGGAAGATGTCTGGATCATCCTCAAACCTGTGGTTTCAACTGAGAAACTCCGTCCTGCTTGGATGATGTTGATTTAAGGGCTTGTTGGAGAATAGGTTCTTATATCTTGATCGTGGGGACCAGTTCAGGCCCGGAAGGGAGCAGACCAACCATGAACAACCGTCGCTTGCAGGGTTGCGGGGTGGAGGCGAGACTGCAGATCATTTGTGTATGTGAATGACAGCGACCTGAGGCGCGCCTGCCACTTTATGGAAAAGCGTTAAATACATAGATAACATTAGGAACGGAAGTCGGGGAAAGCGTTCATTTTTCATGACGAGATAGCCAAGCCCGGTATGGCGCAGGATTGCTAATCCTGTGGTGCTACGCACTTCGGGGGTTCGAATCCCCCTCTCGTCGCTTAATTTTATGATACATACCTTATTGGATGAGAATATGGCAGAAAAAAAGGTCATTCTTCCTATGGTCCGAAAAGAAAAGAAAACAATATCTAATAACCCTGCTACAGGATGTGGCGGATGCGGTTCAAAGAGTTGTAAAGGAGGAGGAATGGGCATTTATCCAGGATCAGAAAAAGAGGTAGTATATAGAAATATATTTTTATACACTATTATGGGCCTTATAATATTCATTACTGCCTATTTGATCGTGCATTTGTTAAACCGGTTCATCGGCTGAAGGCTTTGAAGCCATTGTAGGATGATAGATATAACGCTTTACATCACCGCATTTTAGACAGGTTATTGCCATATATCTTCCTTTGAGACGTATCCTGCAATTATTACCAGGAACAAGATAACTTTCGCATTTTTTACAATATCGTACCTTCAACTCCCGAGGAAACCTCACAAGATAACGCATTCCGATCTTTCTTGCAAGTGAAACATATGCATCGCTCCTGGCTGAGTTCGAACTGTACTCAGCATCTGCCAATTCAAAGAGCCTTTGAATACGTTCCATAGCCAGATCCTTTGCAAGGTTCTTACCTTTTTTTTTAAAACGGGACATATTATACCTTAGAAATCTTCTGGAAACAACACTTCTACATGAGGAGCTTTTCTCGATACGTTTTCTCTGAAAGCCCGTATATTAGCAGCTCCATTAGTATCCGGAATGTCCGCGCATTCATAGTATACAGGAATGAAAATTTGAGGAGAGATCATGATCACGGCTTCTGCGGCTTGTTCTGTATTCATGGTACAGTCACCGACCGGAAGCATAACAATATCCGCTGAAATTGACTGCATCTCAGGGATCAAACCTGTAAAACCTGCATAATAAACCCTTTTACCACCAATAGTTATGACATATCCAACACCCACTTCTGTGGGACCAGAAACATCCGGCTTATAAGATGGCACTACCTCTATGGAGATACCTTTGATACAGAGATCATCGATCAAGTAATCACCTGCTTCCACACGTCGCGCATCACCCCTGAACTGAAGGGTTATATTTTCCGGTAACAGCGTGGTAGTGTTGCTGTTCCTTACAATACGTATGGAGTCCGGATCAAAGCTTCGAGGATGCTCGCTGGTAAGAAGGATGATATCTGCCATATCTTCAAGAGGAAGATTGCCTGATAAACCATATGGGTCCAAATATATAGTTACATTTTCCCCACGAAGCCTGAAACAAGCATTCCCGAGCCAAGTGATCTCTACACCGTCTATGATCTTGCTATTCACATTCATACCTTCACCAATGAGTAATGGACAAAGGTGTTTTAGTACCTATTAATATGTCGGCTGGCACAGTGGAAATAGCTGCCGGATAAATCAATGTTTATCCGATGCATCCCCTTTGGCTGTTATAAATGTAGATATAAGCTGCAAATAAGAGAAACAAGAAAGCTACTGGTATGGCCCTGAAAGAACTGCTCCAAACTGCAAAAGAACCTAATATGTTAAATGCTGAACACAATAGGAGAAGATAACCAGATGTGCGTACACTGAGAGTTTTTAAAAGATCCTCCCTGAAAAGCTCATTGATAGATACTACCGCACAGATCAATGCCCCGAAAAACCAGGAGATAGTACGAAAAGAAGGAGCAAAGCCCCCATAAGACAACATCGATAACTGCTCCACTACATTAACAAGAAGGGTACCATAGGCCATATCAAAATTAGCATAGAAAAATGAGAATTTGATACCCCAACCTGTACTGTAGAAATAGAACTCCCATGGAACAATGATGCATATGATAGGCATGATCTTTCTAAGGAGAACAAGTTCTGAAGGGTTTATGGGTAGGTGGTTCATGAATTAAAATAATATATTCAAATATATATTAATTTGCTTGTGCTGAACAAATGTATATATACAAACCTAATTTCTATATATCCTATAAATCTTACAAAAAAGAGGGATGGCCATAGAGATCAGAAAAGTGCAACAAACTGGTGGTTCAACCTATATAGTTTCATTGCCAAAACAATGGGCAGACAAAGTGGGCATAAGGACTGGAAGCCGCCTCTCGCTTTCACCACAACCGGACGGTAAGCTCGTAATAGACCCTATCCAGGATACACCACCAATAAGAAAGACACAGATTGATGTCACTGATCGCATGGGCGAGGTCCTGATAAGAGACATCATAGCAGCCTATCTCGTAGGTGCAGACATACTAGAAATAAAGTCAGAGAGAATGCTGGCTGAACAGAAGAGCATCATAAGAGAGATGTGTTATAAACTGATCGGACCAGAAATAATAGAGGAAACCGGAAAAAAGGTTGTTATAAAGGATCTGCTAAATCCTAACGAGATATCAATTAAAAAAAGTGTAAGAAGGATGTTCCTGTTATCAAACACCATGCAAAAAGATGCTATCAGAGCACTTAAGACCAATGACAAAGACCTGGCACTTGATGTCATACAAAGGGATGATGATGTCGACAGGCTATTCCTTCTGACAGCAAAACAATTCCGCGCAGTGCTCAAAGGTACCAAGCTTCCAGACACTTCGGAAACTTCAATAGACGAATACCATGACCTTCGCATGGCAGCGGGTCCTCTTGAGCGTATTGCAGACCATGCACAGAAGATAGCTAATATGGCGATGCATATGAACTATGCGATTCCGGACAATATAATGGAAATGATAGAAAAAGCTAGTGAGGCAAACCGTCAGATAGTTGAAGACGCCGTGGAATCCCTGTACAACCATGATGCTGAACTTGCAAACAAAGTTATAGAAAGAGAACATGCCCTCAAACCAAAAATAAATAGGCTTGACCAGTACATTTTGAAGATAGAATCCCACGAAGCAATTGTGGCATTGGGTATTGTAATGGACAGTATAGAGAGGACCGGGGATTACGGAGCTAACATCGCTGAAATAGCTATTAATTCAGCAATGTCTTCCACACATGGGTAAAAAACAGGAAAGAGAAATAGAAGTATACATAACTATTATAAATCAAAGGATTATTATAGAAAAATAACATTTCAAGTTTCATGAGCTGGATTTCCAGGAGGGAATAAATGGGCGTAATTACATCATTCAAGCAGAACTTCTCTGACTTTTTTAAAAAGCTCTTTAGAAAAAAGAACGCGCGTATAGGTATCTATGGTCCGCCTAACGCAGGAAAAACTACACTTGCAAATCGTATTCTGCGCGACTGGACAGGTGATGCAATGGGTTCTGTATCCCACATAGCACATGAGACCCGTCGTGCAAGACGCCGCGAAGGTGTGACAATTAAAGCAAACGGACATTCTATAACCCTCGACATAATTGACACACCTGGTCTTGCTACAAAAATAGATTTTCATGAGTTTATGGAACACGGAATGGAAGAGAATGAAGCAAAAAGGAGGGCAAAAGAAGCAACCGAAGGGGTCATTGAAGCTGTCAAATGGCTTGACAATCTTGACGGAGTGATACTTGTAATGGATGCTACTGAAGATCCATACACACAGGTTAACGTAACAGTCATAGGCAACATGGAAGCAAGGAAGTTACCTCTTTTGATAGCTGCCAATAAGATCGATCTTCCTGAATCGTCACCTTCCACCATCAGAGATGCATTCCCTCAGCACCCCATGGTAGCTATATCTGCGCTTGAAGGAAAGAATATAGATACATTATATGAAGAGATTGCAAAAAGGTTTGGGTGATGAAAATGCAGGGAATCCAGATGGACCTCATATCCGAAGAAAAACTTGCTGAGATGGCTCCTGTTGAAAAAGTAAGATTCATTATCGATGAGGTTAGAAGCGGCAAGATCCTTGTTCTGGAAAAAGGTCTTACACCCGAAGAAGAGGCAAGCCTCATAGAGATGACTATGACCCTGATCGATCCAGACGGGTTCTCAGGAATAGAGATGGAGAGTTACCCCTCAAAAGACGACACGTCAATATTTGGAAAAATACTTAAGAAACACACTGTTCGCACAAGGCTTACAGTGGTGGGGCCTGCAGACCAGCTTAAAACCCTGAAAAAGGATAGAAATATGATAAGTGCACTCCTGTCAGCTCATAAATGAGATGTGATACCATGTGCAGACTGTGAGTAAGATGGAACCTGCTGACAATACTGGATTAATAATATCGCCTACTCAATACCTTTGTACCATGGAAATGGGTAGAGATGACGTTAATGTGGTGTGTAGCTATGGAAAAATATCAGTATGGTTTGGCAGAACCGTGCCTGCAACAGTAATATGGAAAGTTCTCACCTGCATATCCAATGTTGACAAGTTAGCAGTTCATGAAAAGGAAATAACTTGTAGCTTTGATGATATCACTCTTTACGAAAGCTATGGGTTTGTACTGATATCTTATGCTAAATTCAAGAGAGGTTATAGGGCAACATTTAATGTTCCTTTCTTAAGCAGTAAGGCCCTTATATACTTGGCAGATTCCATATTTAAAGAGCTAAAGGAAAAAAATGTGCTCATAGATATATACTGGACTGGAGATTATGCAAATATTATGAGATTGTATCAGGAGCTGGGCACCATCGAGCAATGGAAACTGAAAAATATAACCTATAAGGATGAGAGCAGGAGTACGTCAAATTTCTAAGCGCGAAGGCAAGTGAGAAAATGATACAAAAAAGATTAGAAGTAACCGAATGCAAGTATTTGATTTCATCAATGGAGCTCATGGCAAAACACCTTCAGAAGGTAGTTGCTGAACTTGATCGACAAAGCATCAAAGAAATGCTTGAACACATAATTAATGCACGAGCAGTGTTTGTTATGGGAGCTGGAAGATCGGGACTTGTTGGAAGAGCTTTTGCCATGAGGCTTATGCACCTGGGATTCACAGCGTATGTAGTAGGAGAGTCAACAACACCCGCTGTGACAAAAGAAGATGCAGTAGTTGCTATATCCGGTTCTGGACAGACACGTTCTGTGGCAAACCTGGGAATGATCACAAAGGAGATAGGCGCTAAACTCATAACCATCACTTCTAACGAGGATTCCGGATTAGGGAAAATATCCGATACCGTAGTAAAAATTGCCGGAAGAACAAAAGAAGATGCAGGTGAATATGTTGAAAGGCATCTGAGAGGAGAGTACACATATCTTACACCACTTGGCACATCTTTTGAGACATCTGCAACTGTTTTTCTTGATGGGGTCATAGCAGAAATGATCTATATCACAGGTGCTTCTGAGGAGGACCTCAAATCAAGGCATAATAAATTAGAATAAAGGATGATAAGATATGTCCGGGTCAAAGTTTGCTGACAGGGTCCTCAGTATGAACATATCGGGGATCAGGAAGATGTTCGAAGCTGCGGGTTCAGATGCCATAAATCTTGGACTTGGACAGCCTGATTTTGATACACCACAACACATCAAGCAGGCAGCTATCGATGCCATAAACTCGGGATTCACCGCATATACAGCTGGTCCTGGAATTATAGAACTTCGAGAGGCATTGAGCAGGAAGTTTAAAGAAGAGAATTCTTTTACTGTTGATCCTTCAGAGATCATTATCACTTCCGGAGCCTCAGAAGCTCTTGAACTTGCCATTGCCTCTCTTGTGAACCCAGGCGATGAATTGATGATAGCAAATCCTGGATTTGTTTCCTATAATGCTCTGGTTAACATGATGGGGGGCAAAGTATCCAGTATCCCTCTGGACGATGAACTTACCATCCGCCCTGAAACGATAATGGAAAAACTTAGCCCGAAAACAAAGGCAATGATAATCAATTCTCCTGCGAACCCCACCGGTGCAGTACAAAGCAAGAAGGACATGAAGGCGTTTGCAGAGATAGCAGACGACAAGAATATTACCATCATCTCTGATGAAGTTTATGAGCATTTCATCTATGAAGGAGAACATGTCAGCCCTGCACAGTTTACAGATAATGTGATAACTGTAAATGCTGTTTCCAAGACCTATGCTATGACCGGATGGAGAATAGGATATGTGGCAGCTAAGGAAGAATATGTCGAACAGATGCTAAAAGTTCACCAGTACGTGCAGGCATGTGCAAATTCCATTGCGCAGAAAGCAGCTTTTGCAGCCATATCCGGACCCCAGGATTCAGTGGTCCTTATGAGAGATGAGTTCCTGAGGCGTAGGAACGTATTGATAGACGGGCTAAGATCCATGGGACTTAAATGCGTGGTTCCAAAAGGAGCTTTTTATGCATTCCCTGAGGTGGATGATTGCACTAAAGTAGCCGGTGATCTCATAACCAATGGAGTGGTTGTGGTGCCCGGTACAGCTTTTGGAGAAGGAGGCGATGGACACATAAGGATATCCTATGCATCATCCATGCCGAGCATCCACAAAGCATTGGAAATAATGGAAAAAGTGCTTACTTAAATTTAAACGACAATTCTGTCACTCTTTTTTTCTTTAATCATTTCAATAAGGGTCGTTAGTACTTCTTCGATGCCTTCTCCCGTAGCTGTGGACATGGACATGTCTGTAAGATCGAGATCCTGGAAATGAGGAAGATCAGATTTATTAGATACAACAAGTATCGGCAGATCGAATTGACTTCTTACTTCCTGCAACAGGTTTATTTGCTCCTCAATGGTATAACCACAATTCTCACTTGCATCAATAAGGAAAAGCACCACTGCATCCAGATGTTTTAAAGCAGTAATTGCCTGCAGTTCAATAACGTTCCTCTCGGACATTGGCCTGTCAAGAAGACCAGGCGTATCAATGACCTGATATCTTTGAACACCTCGAGAAAAGTGGCCTATAGATACCCCTTTGGTAGTAAATGGATAAGATGCAACCTGGGGAGTTGCTTTCGTTGCTGCTGTTACAAAACTGGACTTACCAGTATTAGGATAACCCGCCACAACGATCGTTGGCTCTTCATGAACATCCGGGAGTTTGCGCAGGATATTACGGGCTTCATTTAAGAGTAAAAGGTCTTTACTTATGGAATCCATCAATGATCCTATGCGTCCGAAACATTGCTTGCGTAAGTTTTCCGGCGTAGGGCTACCACGCATCCGACCTACATATTCCCTGGTGAGATCATGTATCTTTTCACTTGTCCATGCTACTCTGGAAAGGGATGTACGTAATCTGTCCACCCCTACAAGTATATCTGCCAATTCGTAATAAAAACCAGACAGCTCATCAAAGTTCGGGAATTTTTTGCTGATATTGGCCAGATTATCGGTCAATATATTAGCTGAGGTTAGCAGCATAGACTCCTGTGAGTCAAGGAAGCTTGCCCTGCTACTTGATTTTTTCCCAGTTGCTGCCCTTACACCTCTTCTGAAGGCTTTATCTATGAGTTCATCAGAAGTACGGATAGTAGGAATCTTCTCGAATATCATTGTTTCTTTACCTGTATGACGTTCAAGGTATAATGACGTATATAATTGTTGTTCTGCGGATAGAATATAATTAACATTGATGAAAAATACTCAATTATATATATATGGGTGGAGTACTATATTTTAATTTTATAAGAGGCGAATGGTGATCACATGGAGCTCACACCTATCCAAAAAGACATACTTATTGCTTTGATCAATCTCCAGAGGGAAAAGGACCGCGCTATAAAAGGTGAAGAAATAGCAGAAATAATCAACAGGAATCCGGGCACGGTCAGAAACCAGATGCAATCCTTAAAAGTGCTTGAACTTGTGGAAGGAGTGCCTGGTCCCAAAGGTGGTTATAAAGCAACCGGGGAGGCTTACGAGGCATTAAATGTCACTGCGATGGAGAATGAAGCAATGGTGCCCATCTACAGGAATGGAGAAGTAGTAGAAGGGGCAACTGTGGCAGAGATCAGTTTTACTACCGTACGTCACCCGGACCTTTGCCATGGAATGATAAAGGTACTTGGCAACATAAGAACTTTTGAACAGGGAGACCTTGTACAGATGGGACCAACTCCGGTCAATAGACTTATAGTGCGGGGAGAGATAGTGGGCAGGGACGACACCGAGAACACACTTGTGTTTTCAATAAATGAGATGATATCTCTACCTAAAAAGCCCGTGAGATACTATTCCAGCAAAAACTTCATCGCATTGGACTTAAATACAAGTATAAAAGATGCTGCTGCGATGCTTTCACAAAGTAACATACATGGTGCTCCCGTAGAAGATAATGGGAATATAGTAGGAGTAATTACTTTTAAAGACATTGGGAAAGCCCTTGCAAAGGGAAGCATGGATGCAAAAGTTAAAGACATAATGACAATGGATCTGGTAACTATTGACTCAGAAGCTTCCCTGATAGATGCCGTTAAGCTGTTCAATGCCCATGGAGTGGGATTCATTATAGTGACCTATGATGGTGTTCCAAAAAGCGTACTGTCAAAGACAGATGTACTGCACGAACTTGCAGTATACTGATAGATAATAGCACGTACAGAAAAGGAAGGTAATAAAAGTTATAAACAGAGGATTATTTTCTTCTCTTTCTCATTTCCTGGGCAATGTCCTCCAGAGAGATATCAAGTGCAGCAAACATAACCAACAAGTGGAATATTAGATCTGACGATTCGGATACGATCTGGCCTTTTTCTTTTTCTTTAACTGCTAAGATCGTTTCAATTGCTTCTTCTCCGACCTTCTCAAGGATCTTGTTGATGCCTTTCCTATGATTGAGCAAGGAACAGACATACGAGCCTTCTATAGGATTCGACTTGCGGTCATAGATAACATCATAAACTTCATTCAGGACAGACAGATCAGTATCGGACATAGTTCACCTCGGTGCAAAGAATACGAAGCAAATGCAATGAAGCGGTCTTTATCTAAAGAGTTTTCCCTGTTGATCAAAAATAGAATTTAATGTGAAGACGTTGGAATATATCCATCCAATATGACGGGTATTGGTAGAACCAACGTCTTAGTCAAATTATCACTGAAGAAATGTATTTATCTCTTTTGGTCTCATTGCCTCAGATCTTCCTTGGATCAGTGATCTCACCTGTAAGAGCTGATGCAGCAGCAGTTGCTGGAGAACTCAGGTAGACAAATGAAGCCGGGCTTCCTTCTCTCCCCTTGAAGTTACGGTTGGATGTTGCAAGCCCTACCTCGCCATCGCCTAGCAGTCCAAAAGAGCCGCCCATACATGGACCACAGCACGGAGCCTCCACAATGGCCCCTGCCTCCATGAACTGCTCTACATAACCGGCTTTGAGGACTTTCAGGTATTCTGTCCTGGAAGCAGGAATGATAAGCAGTCTGACACCTTTGGCAACAGGCTCATCACCCATGATCTTTGCTACTATTTCAATATCTTCAAATCTACCGTTAGTACATGAGCCCACAAATATCTGATCAAGTTTTGTGCCTTCCACTTCTGTAACCGACTTCACGTTGTCAACGTTGTGGGGACAGGCTACCTGTGGTTCGAGCTTGGAGATATCATATTTCCTGATCTCAGTATATTTTGCACCTTCGTCGGATTTCCAGTATGGGTCAAATTTATAATCTGGAATGCGTTCCTCAAGGTAAGCTGCAGTTATTTCATCAGCTTCTATTATACCGGCCTTTCCACCCATCTCTATGGCCATATTGGAGATGGTCATCCTCTCAGAGATCGACATATTGTGGATAGTCGATCCGGCATACTCTGCAGCCTGGTAACGTGCTCCTTCTACACCCACATCCCCAATAAGGTGCAGGATGAGGTCTTTAGAATAGACCATTTTTGGCAACTTACCTTCCACTTCGAACCTGATGGTCTCGGGCACCTTGAACCACAGCCTGCCCGTGGCAAAGACCGCTGCCATGTCCGTGGAGCCTATACCAGTAGAAAAAGCACCAATCGCCCCATATGCACACGTATGGGAATCCGAACCCACTACAAGATCCCCGGGCCTTACATGTCCTTTTTCGGGCATGATCTGATGGCATATACCTTCATACACATCATAGTTGAGTATGCCCTGCTCCTGAGAGAAGTTACGAAGTTTTATGTGGTTTGCTGCAGCATTTAGAGAATCTGCCGGCACCTGATGATCAAAAATGATCACGATCTTGCTGGGATCCCACACTTTCTTCTCTTGCTTACTTGCCATGATCTCATAAAAACCATCTATTGCAAGAGGACCCGTGATATCATGCGTCATTGCACGATCGATATTTGCAAGTACGAATTCCCCTGCCTTCACGGCCTTTCCTGATGCTTTAGAGAAGATCTTCTCAGCAATGGTCATTGGATAGTTGGTATTCTCAGACATGGTGATCAACGTTCTAATTTTTCATTATAAATAAAGCGATCCATATAGGGATCACATACGCTCACATCTGCGATGGGTCCCTTCACTGTCATGCACTATATAGAATACATGCCCCTTTTTGAATCTTTCCAGAGAAAAGCCAACATTTGTTTCCAAAGGCTCGAAATGTTCGTAGCGCTGATATACCAGAATTCGCTCTTCAAGTTCATGTATGTACCTATCTAGTACCAGCCTTGCAAGTTTCAGACTATCAGCATAGGACATGCCCGACCCCAAACCCTTACATTCTGAGGTATGAAGCTTGCAATCTTCCATGTAAAAAGGATATGTCTGACATAGGGCAGGCCGAAGATCATAGATCAAGCACCTGAAGGATAGACCCGCAGCTTCAAGAAAAATACAATCACCATTTTTTTTACGCCTGAGCATCCAGCCAAAGCTGTGAATATTTCCGTCATTATCAGTGAATGGGACCAGATCTGATGGATCAGAATTTCCTTTTAGAGCATTCTCAACTTCATCAGGGATAAAAGGCAATGAAAATTCTGCAGCAGATAAACCACTGTATTTAGATATGCGCAAGATATCCTGCTGCATGAGCATTACGCGGTTATCGTTATGATCGCCTCTGCAACAGTTCCCGCATTGAGTGCATGAGAAGCCTATTTCCCTTAGCATTGAGGCTATGGATCCAACTTTCATTTCGGTTGCCCGATACAGTTCCTTTCTGGCACCTTGGATAAGAAGATCTTTGTATTGCTCTGAAAATGGCATTGAGATCCTATAGATATAATATGAGTAATCAAGATATCGGATTAATTAAAATATATATTTGAGTAACTAATATTTAACATGCATAAAAATATAAATATTAAATATAGATTATGATATAAAATAGACAATATGCAAAATATCAATTCACAAAATGATCCATAAATTGAACAAGACTTCAAGGGAAGAAACGTTGATCAAATCGAAGGCGACAAAAAATCCCCAGTAATATTTATTCATACAAATATGAAATGATTGTATCTACATGTTCATACATATTCATACATAAGCATACTGCATTTAGAATAAAAGAAGTTTGTATGAATATGTATGAAAAAGCAAGAAACATACCAACTAACTGTTCCATGAACACATCCAATAGATACAATGAAAATACATAGTAATAGTTACGTAACAATAAATGACTACAATGAACAACGACAAAAAAAAAATAAAGAAAAGAAGGTAAAATTAGAAAGAAATCGAGTTTCAGCAGACTACTTTTTGTTTGATTCTTCCACACCTACCGCATTAAGGAACCTTTTAACAACTGATTCGTTCACAAGCTTAAGCAAAGTCTGCCTGTCTTTTGCAACACTGAATACACCTAGAGGGATCTGCGCAGCTGCAGCATTGGAATGACCTCCGCCGGAACCTTCACCAAATGCCTTTTTCATAACATCCCCCAGATTCACACGTATATCGTTGCTTCTGCCTGAAATGAAAATAGTGTCCTCCGATACACCAAAGACGAGAGTGGTTGATATTCCTTCAAGGTTCAGCAGATAGTCTGCTGCCTGGGGCAATGTATCCCTATCCCTGATACTGCCAACGTTCGAAATGAGATAACCGCTATATACCTGCCGGTTTAAAATAGCCTCACCCAACACATCAAGGGTTTCTGTGGACATGGAAGGACGCTCAAGCTGATCAAGGATGTCATGCTCCGAAAGAGGATACAGATAGGATGCTGCAGAAAGATCGGAAGAATCTGTATTCCTTTTAAAGTCCAGGGTATCAGTTCGAATACCATATAGCAGAGCAGTTGCGAGTTTCTTGTCAATATCTATATTCAATTCCTGAAGATATTTAGTAAGAATTGTTGCCGAAGCACCCACGTTCGGACGTATATCTATGAACTCTGCATCGATATGTGCATCACCAACCTGATGATGGTCAAAGACAGCACCTATATGGATACCTGGCTGCAATTTATTATTTGAACCAGGGACCGCACAGTCTACAAGAGCGATCTTATCGTAATTTGAGATATCACGATCTTCCATCTTGAAAAGATCTATACCTAACAAATTCACAAATGCCTTGTTCTCCTGATGACCTATCTCCCCACCGTAGAGAATGTCTGAAACCACATCAAAACTTTTAGCGATCTCCTGAAGAGCAAGAGCACCGGAAATCGAGTCAGGGTCCGGATTATTGTGCACGACTATTGCCAGGGTCTTGCCCCTCAGACCGTTGAACCACTGGACAAGTTTGTTCCCTCTTAACATGGACTCGGCTCTTTCCAAAGACCTTGCAAGGGATTTTGCCACAACTTTAGGAGGAATGATCACAAGATCGGCCCCAAGTGTTTCCATTTCCTGCATATTGATGGCATCCGAGGCTCGTGCTACACAATAAACATCTGGTGAAACTTTTTTCCTTATATTTGCCAGCGCAGCTTTATTAGCCAGTGGATCAGAACTCAGGATCATTATAGCTGCTAGGTTTTTTGTGTTGATCTTTTCCAAAACCTCCGGGTCGCTGATGTCACCTACAATGGCATCATAAGCTTCTTCCCTTAATGTTTCAACCTTTTGAGGATCTTTATCTACAACAAATATTTCTTTATCACGTTCCTTGAGCTCTTTTACAAGAGCGAAACCTAAACTACCGCTGCCTAGGACCAGATAAAGGGGTTTTATCTTAGACTTGTCCATGGCATTCATCTCTTTGGTGCTGGCGTTAATAGAACGACCTCCATAATCTTCATCCAGTAAAACCATTATCTTCGGTCAATTACTGGATTCGGGAAATATCAATGAATAAATAGAATGTAAAACAATGGATTAAAAGATAACTATGGATTCTATTACCTGGGAAGAAATGAAAGCTATTGATGCAAATTGCGCTCAGCTTGGCCTTTTGCCCATCCAGCTCATGGAAAACGCAGGTTCTTCAATATCAAAAGAGATAAGTAGCCGTTTCTCCGGAGGAAAAATATTGCTGATTGCAGGCAGAGGGAACAACGGAGGAGATGCCTTTGTGGCCGCACGCCACCTTTGCCAGTTCCCACAGTTCCAGGTCGATGTCATACTTTTAGGAAATGCTGCCTCAATACGCACTGAAGAAGCAAAGAAAAATTTTCTGCTGCTTAGACATTGTAACATCAACAGTATAAACGAAATAACCGATCCTGGAGATGAGAAACTATCCGGATCGATCAATAATGCCGATATCATAGTTGATGGAATACTTGGAACTGGTGTGAAAGGTGATATTAAAGAACCAGAAGCTTCGGCAATAGAACTTATAAATTCGTCCGGAAAATATGTGATATCGGTTGACGTGCCTTCAGGAACAATGGACACAAAGAGCGAAGTGCCAAAATGTGTCAAAGCGGATCTGACAGTTACTTTCCATAAAATGAAAGAAGAATTGAACAGACTCCCGGTATCCCATTACACCGGCGAAGTAAAGGTAGAAGGCATAGGTGTTTGTTCCCATGCTGAAAGAGTTATAGGTATAGGGAACCTGAGAAACCTGAATATAAGGACTCCTGATTCCCATAAGGGGCAAGCTGGCAGAATACTCATAATAGGAGGGGGGGCTTATTCGGGAGCTCCGGCCCTGGCGGCCCTCGCGGCGCTCAGAACGGGAGCTGATATCGTAACAGTGGCAGCCCCATCCAATGTAGCCAGCACCATTGCATCTTTCTCTCCTGACCTTATTGTACGTTGCCTATCAGGTCAAAGATTGTGCAGTGATGATCTGCCCCTGATCACAAAACTTGCTTGCCAGCACGATGTAATTGTTATGGGCATGGGGCTTGGGAATGAGGATGGAGTGGAAAAAACTGCACGCAGAATAGTCCCTTTGGGCAAAAAACTAGTGCTTGACGCAGATGCATTACCTGCCGTCGAGGAGGTTAAAGGCAGTGCTTCTGAAATAGTCATCACACCCCATGCCAGAGAGTTTTCAAGGATAAGGAAAGTTGAAACTTCGGTGGACATGAACAAGAGGATAGAAGAAGTAATGACATTTTCTAAAGAAAAAAATGTAGTTACTCTTCTCAAAGGAAAAGTGGATATTATTTCCGATGGAAAGAAAGTCATGCTTAATCGGACCGGTAATGCAGGAATGAGCGTAGGTGGTACAGGAGATGTGCTTGCGGGTATCACAGGTGCACTTTTAGCCGCCAACTCACCATTGAAAGCTGCCGCCTGTGCAGCTTACATTAATGGAGCTGCAGGAGACCTTGCATTCAAAGAGAAAGGATATGGGTTACTAGCTACCGATATAATCGAAAGGATAACTGATGTGATGAGGGAGTGAATTTATGACAAAAGATGAGAATAGGAAGATCAGCGTTGATATTGAGAGAAAAAATGTCAGAATAATTATTACCCACGTAGAAGACGAGGAAATACTCAAGTTGACAGTTGATGAAGCTAAAGATCTTATAAAAAAGTTAGAGAATACAATTGAGGACTATCGGCAAAGGCAAAACCTGCGCATAGACTGAATTGATGGTGGTTCCCTTGGAGAAAAAATTAAGCCATCTGAAAGATGACAGAGCCATAATGGTGGATATCAGTAGCAAAGATATTGTTGACAGACGTGCAACAGCAGTCGGTGAGATCTTACTCTCCGACCGAACTATAGAGAAAATTAAAAATGGCACGATAGAAAAAGGTAATGTATTGGCAACTGCCAGGACAGCAGCTATACTTGGTGTAAAAAGAACTGCTGAAATGATACCTATGTGCCATCAGATACCTATAACAAGTGTCGATGTAGATTTTTCCTTCCGAGAAGGAGCAATAGTTGCCACTATAGAAGTCCGGTCCGTTGGGAGAACCGGAGTAGAAATGGAAGCACTCACTGGTGTTTCTATCGCACTTCTAACAGTGTGGGACATGGTGAAATCCGCAGAAAAAGATGATACTGGTAATTATCCCAACACTTCCATAAAGAACATAAGCGTGCTTGAAAAGATAAAGGGAACCAAAACTAATTAACATAAGACATAGTAGAGTAGAAAAATCATATCCGAGATTAAGTAAACAATTTCTTGAGGTACTTAAATTGAAAATAATAGGAGGGCCAGCATCACAGGCACTTGCTACCCGCGTGGCAAGAGAGATGAACATTGAACCAACTCTTTGTGAGTTCAACCGTTTTCCCGATGGTGAGATATATACCCGTATAATGGAAGAGCCTATGGACGAAGTGACCATCATACAGAGCACTGCGACAGATTCCGACCTCATGGCACTGCTACTTATGATAGATGCCTGTGAAGATGCACAGGTAGTAAATGTGGTTATTCCCTATATGGGATATGCACGCCAGGATAGGAAGTTCAAATCTGGAGAGCCCATCAGTGCAAGAGCTGTAGCTCGAAGCATATCTGCAGACAGAATATTTACTGTAAATATCCACAAGCCAAGTATATTGGATTATTTCAGTTCCGATGCTTTTGACCTGGATGCTTCAGATGTCATTGGAAAATATATCAGTTCCCTCCATCTGAAAGATCCATTGATCGTAGCTCCTGATATAGGCGCTATGAGCCTGGCAGAGAATACTGCAAATGGAGTGGGTATTCAGTACGATTATCTTGAAAAGACAAGGCTTTCTGGGGACACCGTGACCATCAAAACGAAGAATATGGATGTCTGTGGCAGGGATGTTGTCCTGGTGGATGATATGATCGCTACAGGCGGTACAATGGCGGAATCTATAAAACTCCTCAAGAGCCAGGGAGCAAGTGACGTTTACCTTGCATGCGTACATCCAGTACTGGCAAAGAATGCGGTGTTGCGTCTTTTTAATGCAGGTGTGCGTGATATCATAGCTACGGATACACTGGAAAAAGCGCAGAGCTCGGTGAGCGTTGCACCCCTTATTGCTGGTTCCATAAAGAATTTCTAACCTCAATTATTATCTGTGATCATTATGGGAATACCTGCAAAGTGTCCACTTGATGGAACATCAAATTGCAAAGGAAAACAATG
>AMWB02008890.1_pt3 | contig 40200 bp, 38 predicted proteins | sample 200311 | NCBI WGS metagenome assembly AMWB02 (sample SAMN02737377, study PRJNA173069) | bioreactor metagenome | biome: anode biofilm in microbial fuel cells | place: USA: California | collected 2010-12-16
CTCTTCATTCAAAGACCGGCAGGCTGCCGTAGCCATTGCGATGTTTACGAAGGCCGGCATCAACGAATTAGTTTGCGCCTCGACCGGTAATGTAGCAATTTCATATTCCGCTTATGCCGCCCGTGCGGGAATCCGTTTATGGGCATTCCTCACCAGCCTTGTACCTTCAGAAAAAATGCGTGAAGTTGCAATTTATGGAACTCGCGTCATCAAGGTAACCGGAACTTACGATACAACCAAGCGCCTGGCCGAAGAGTTCGCGAAACAACGAAAAATCTTCCTTGACCTTGGGTCTCGTAGCATTGCGTGCATAGAAGCAATGAAAACGCTGGCGTTCGAGATCTGCGAACAGCTTGCCCATTTACCATCCTCTTCACAGGAATTGGAAACAAACCAAACATCCGGATGGAAATCTCCTGACTGGTATTTCCAATCTGTTAGCGGGGGTATGGGTCCATTCGGTGTGATCAAGGGTTTTATCGAGCTGCAAAAAATGTCGCTGATCTCTCATGTTCCCAAGATGGGTATCATCCAGGTTGCAGGCTGCGCCCCGATGGTACACGCCTGGGAAACTGGTGATGAGGTCGCCGAACCTGTCACTTCCCCTCAAACCATGATCGCAACCCTGGCAACTGGCGATCCTGGCAGGACTTACAGTGAATTACAATCCCGCATGAAAGCGCACAATGGCGGGGCTTTTTGCAGTGTGACAGACGAGGAGGCTTTTCGAGCCATGCATCTGCTGGCAAAGATGGAAGGCATCTCCGTGGAACCGGCCGCAGCTGTGGCAATCGCCGGATTGATCAAACAGATCCGTGCCGGTAATGTTCGTCCTGACGAAGTGGTTGTGGTAAATTGTACCGGTCACACTGTTCCTATCGAAAGCCACATTTTGGGTGAAACCCGCAGTCGTGAGATTGGTTCAACGATAGGGGGGGTATATCGGGACCAGGAGGAAGGGCTCCTGGCAGCGTTGAATAACGTCAGTATTGACCGCTTCCCGCGCATCGTTCTGGTTGATGATGAACCCAATGTACGCAGATTAATAAAGCGCATTCTTCTGTCACAGGGAAAGTACTCGCTTTATGAAGCCGAGGATGGAAAAACAGCTGTGGACCTGATCACACGCGAATTACCTGACCTCGTCATTCTGGACCTGATGATGCCTGATGTGGATGGTTTTTCAGTCATTGACATTCTTAATGCCCAAAAAGAGACCCGTGATATCCCAATTATTGTGATAACAGCCAAGGAACTAACGACCAGCGAAAAATCACGTTTAAAAGGCAGAATCCAAGCCTTGATGCTCAAGGGGGACTTTGTCAGCGATGAATTGCTCGAAGAAGTACAGTCTGTGATCAAATGAAGACGCTTAACCTCCGTGAAAAAGGTATATTGGCTGCTTCAGCATCCGCTGTATTTCTGGGTCTTACACCAATTTTTGGCAAACAATCCATCCTGCTTGGTTTTACTCCCCTGGCAGTTGTGGCTATCCGCACCACGATCGCCTGTCTTTTGTTATTGATTTTTCTTGCTTTTTTCAAGCGCCAATATTTCTACATTTATCCACTAGGTTTGATGGGCTGCCTGGCTGCCGGCCTGATCAATGGTCTGGGTTCAATCTTCTACTACTCAGCCTTGGCGCGGATTGACGCAGGTATCGGCCAATTGCTGTATTCTTTTTACCCGCTGTTTATGGTGTTCTGGTTGATTTTGGACCGCCAATCTGTCAACCGTATCACGCTGGTGCGATTATTATTTGTTCTGCCTGGTTCTTTTCTATTATTACATACTCCCACCCATAGCATTGACTTGATTGGTGCAGCTTTCATGCTGATCGCAGCTGTTTTGTACGCACTTCATCTCCTGATCAATCAAAGAATCCTATATGACGTGCCCGCGCCAACCGTTACGTTCTATACACTGGCTTCGATGAGCATAACCGTTATAATTGCATTTCTCATCTTTCATCCGACTTTACCCGAAAATGATGTCTCATGGACCCCTTTGATCCTTTTGTCATTAATTACCTTCATCTCACGACTAACGTTGTTCCTTGGCGTAAAACATTTGGGTGGCATTCAAACTGCCCTGCTTGGTCTGGGTGAATTGCTGGTGACGGTTGTGGTCGCCCAGATATGGCTCGCCGAGCGTCTTTCCCCGGTGCAATGGATTGGTGCAATATTAATTTGCTTGAATCTTATCCTGGTTATTTTTGACAAGCCCACTTTACGAAAGCGCAATGGTCGCGGTTTTCTTTACTGGTTGAATCCACCCACAGTAAAACCGGGTAACGCACCTTTTCATAATTAACAAAAAAGAGACTCCTTTTTGGAGTCTCGATTTCTGGGTGGCTGATGGGGGTTGAACCCACAACCCTCGCATCCACAGTGCGATGCTCTGCCATTGAGCTACAGCCACCATGAACGCAGAGATTTTATCATACCCTCTATTGAGGTGCAAGCATCCCGCGAATAACCAGTTCAGCCATTTCCGTCGGGACGGTTACCTGGGTATGGTCTTTCAAGTCTTTAATCGTCACATTTCCGGCTTCAATCTCATCTGGTCCTAGCACCACCACTACCCTGATACCCATTCGATCTGCGTATTTGAATTGTTTTTGTAGTTTTCCTTCTTCAGGGTAAAGAATCACACGCAATTGCTGTTCGCGTAACCCGGCTGATAACGCAATCGAAGCCGGCATTCCAACTTCACCAAAAATTGTCACTAGTACGGAATCTTTATTTTGGGATAATTCAGGTACTAACCCATATTTTTTTAGGAGCAGTGTGATCATTACATCGCCCATGGCAAAACCGACACCTGCCAATGGTTTTCCACCGACATCGCCTACCAGGTTATCGTAATGCCCACCCCCCAAAACTGCCCTGCCTTCACCACCCATATCCCAGGCTTCAAAAACCGTTCCTGTATAGTAATCCAGCCCACGAATGATGCGTGGATCATAAGTTACGTAACCCGATACACCAAGATATTCCAGGGCGGCAAACACTCGTGTCAATTCAGGCGATTTTTTCCATAATTCGTGATCATTGACCAAAGTTGTTAGGTTCGTAATCTGTTCTTCTGATAGCCCTATTTCGCCAGCCGTCTGTGCCCAAGCTTCTCCTGACATTTTGTCAATGCGGTCGATCAGCTTAAAAACCTCGGGTTTTAGCGAGGCTGAAATGCCTAATTCAACTATCTTTTCCTCCATTAAGCGGCGGTGATTGACCTTGATGACGATCTGTTCCGGAGTGACACCAGCCTTTTTAAGAAACGTGGCACATATAGCAATCATCTCCGCATCGGCTTCCGGTGTATTAACACCGATAGTGTCTATGTTCCATTGGAAAAACTCCCTGGTCCGACCCTTTTGTGGTTTTTCGTAACGCCAAAAATTTCCAAATGACCACCAGCGCAACGGAAAAATCAACTCGTTCTGCCTGGCTGCCACCATGCGTGCCAGAGAGGGTGTCAACTCAGGCCGCAGAGTTACCAGATCTCCACCACGATCTGCAAAGACAAAAGCCTGCTCTTTTACAAGTTCTTCACCAGATTTTGCGGCGTATAAATCGATCTTTTCAATAAATGGACCGTCGTATTCCTGGAAGCCAAATGATGTTGATACTTCTTCGATCAAACTGTAAAGCCATCTGCGCACAGCCATATCTTCCGGATAGAATTCTCTCGTACCTTTGACAGTTTGAATTTGTGTTTTCATGAATATCATCACCTTCCTGGATTTTTGCTTATAGTTATTTTAACATAGCGAATTACTAATAACAGGGCAAACATGATTTATACCACTTGTGAGTTCACAATAATCTGATGTATCATATACAAGTTGTTCGAATTCCAAATAGAGCAGGAAAAAATGAATGTCAATGAATTGATCGAAATTATCGATGGAAATTTGTTAAACGATTCTGCTGACCTATCCCGTGAAATTAAAGGTGGTTGTGGAGCAGACTTGATGAGTGATGTGCTGGCCTCCATTCAACCGGAAGCAGTACTTCTCACTGGTTTGTGCAACCCCCAGGTTGTGCGTACCTCAATAATGGCTGATGTGGCTGCCATCGTCATCGTTCGTGGTAAAACACCTCCACCCGAGACCCTGGCCCTTGCAGAAATGGAGAAGATTCCACTTATCTCTTCGCCTTTAGGAATGTTCGCTTTATGCGGCAGGCTCTACGCCAAAGGACTTGAGAGCCTTGAACGTCCTGTTGATGGTAGTGATTGCGATTGTGGGCAGTAAGGTGTTCTAAATGCCTCAAGACACTTTGTTCAAGGGAAAACTCGTGTCGGAACAGAAAGCCGAGGATATCACTCGCGTAGAAGAATTGGCGTACGAGCTGAAGGTTGAAGAAGTGATGACCGCCAATCCTTCAACCGTCACTCCAGAGACAACAATGGGTGACGTTCTCGTTTTGTTCCGCCAGACCCGAATTTCCGGCGCCCCGGTGCTGGAAAATGGTCATCTGGTAGGTTTGATCAGCATTGAAGATCTTTTGCGCTGCCTGCAGAAATCTGATCTTGAATCAGAAACCAGGCATTACATGAGCACCAAGTTGTTGACCATCAAGAAAAATGAGCCGGTTATCGAAGCTCTAAAGCTTTTTGTGAGCTCTCATTATGGCCGGCTTCCTGTCGTTGATGATGATGGAAATCTTCTCGGCATTCTGACGAAGGGTGATATCACCAGCGGTATTCTTCAGGCGATGCAGCATGATTACCAGGAGGAAGAAGTCCGTCGCTATCGAGCCTCTCACCTCTTTGAGGATATTGAAAGTGACCGCTCTAGCCTCATTCTACGCTATTCGATCAAACAAGGTGACTTCACCCACGGTGGATCAGCATCCTCAGCCATAAAAAGAGCCTTACTCAGGCTCGGTGCCACTCCCCAGATCGCGCGGAGGGTGGGTATCGCGGTATACGAAGCAGAAATGAACCTGATCATCCACACAACTCATGGCGGACTGATCCGGTGTGAGATCGAACCTAAACAGATCTCGATCAATATTACCGACGATGGACCCGGAATCCAGGATGTAGCCCTGGCGTTGAAACCTGGTTATTCAACAGCCTCAGATACGGTCAGAGAATTGGGTTTTGGCGCGGGTATGGGGCTGGTAAATATTCAACGCTGCGTTGATTCGATGCGGCTTGAATCAGTGTTTGGCCAGGGTACGATCTTGAGATTAAAGATCTTCCTCTCACAGGAAGATTCAGTTGGCGAAGGTAGTTAAAGCATAATTGAAGGAGCCTATATGAACCTGCAAGATATCATTACAAAACTTGACCTCAAAACGCTTTCCTCAGTTGAAAAAGACCTCTCATCTAACAAACCTGCCTGTGGCTACGCCTCTGATCTGTTGAGCTGCGTAATGGCTGGCGCGCCAAAAAAATCCATCTGGATCACACTGCAAGCCCACGGTAACATCATTGCAGTCGCAACTTTGCTGGACCTCTCAGCGGTTATCATCACCGAGGGGGCTATCCCGGATGAAACCACGATTGAAAAAGCCAACGAGGAAGGTGTCGTATTACTAAGTACCTCGTTGCCGACCTACGCAGTCGTCGGTCAGTTATGGGAAATGGGGCTGCGAACATCTGATCCAGACCAACCCTGTTCTTAGTCTATCCTGTGCGCACCTACCGCGCTGACCTACACGTTCATACTGTACTATCTCCCTGTGCAGAAGTGGAGATGATTCCTCCTCTGATCGTTGAAACCGCCCTTGAATTAGGTATTTCCCTGATCGCGATTACCGATCACAATTCCAGTGCCAATATCCGGTCAGTACAAAAGGCAGCCGAGAATACCAGTTTGGTAGTGTTACCCGGTATGGAGCTTCAAACCCGTGAAGATATCCACTCATTGTGTCTGTTTGATACCCTGGAACAGATCGAAGCCCTGCAAAAGATCGTTGATGCAACCCTACCGAAAATTCAAAACCAACCGGATCACTTTGGAGAGCAATTTGTTGTTGATGAAACCGGTGATTTTATCCGAACTGAGTCCAAACTCCTGATTTCATCTTCATCCCTTTCCCTTGATCAAGCCTTTAAAATCGTTCAAGATCTGAATGGCCTGTTTATCCCAGCTCACATTAACCGAAAGACATTTGGATTGATCGAGAGTCTTGGGTTCATACCTCCGGATATTCCCTTCCCGGCGGTTGAGATTTCCCGTCACATGACAGTAAAACAGGCAACGTCGCAATTTCCAAGCATTGGCAAGATTCCCGTGATCCAAAACGGAGATGTTCATCGTTTGAATGAGTTCTTGGGAACCTTGTATCTGATCATGGAAAATCCAACGGTATCTGAAATTCGTCTTGCCTTTGAAAATGCAAATGATCGTTCGATGGAAGTACGACCTGAACAATGATTCGCTAACTTCTTTTAATGAAGTAAAATTACAATGTTTTCACAGTAATTTAGTACGGATGACTGACAACACGATTTGTGACATTTGTAAATTGTGTAGAAAGCGTCTTTTCGTTACACTGATCAACGTGTGTATTGCGCGAAATATCAGCGCAAATTAATCTTTCGGGAGATTTTATGAATTCCTCAACCTTCACCAAGATTTATCCCAAGAATGAACCATTAGGTGATGAAGCAAAAAAAGCAGTAATTGACACAATCATCGAACAACACATGGATACTCCGGGCGCTACCATGGTAGTGCTGAATGAGCTCCAGTCCGCAATTGGATTTATCAGCCAAAATATGCAGGAATATGTAGCCAATAGGTTGCACATTCCCTACTCTCGTGTACATGGGGTTGTCTCCTTCTACTCTTTCTTTACAACCACCCCGCGCGGAAAGCATACTGTGAAATTTTGTATGGGTACAGCCTGTTATGTAGGCGGTACACCTGCATTGATCGAAAAAACGAAACAGCTGCTTGGTGTTGAACCGGGTGAGACCACCAAAGATGGCAATATCACTTTTGAGGTATGCCGCTGCGTTGGCGCATGTTCACAAGCACCCGTTGTTGTGATCGATGAAGATGTTATTGGTCGTGTTCGGCCGAATAAACTACCGCAAATTCTAAAACCGGTACAAGATAACGTAGAGTAAAGATTGAGAGAACTCTCACTGCATTTGTTAGATATTGCTGAGAACAGCATTTCTGCTGGTGCAAAAAACATTAGCATAGTTGTGGCAGAAGATACGACTTTGGATCTTTTACAAATGAGTGTTGAAGACGATGGACGCGGAATGAGCGCTGAGATGGTTGCTCAAGTTACAGATCCATTTATCACTACGCGCAATACCCGCAAAGTTGGTCTGGGGATTCCGTTGTTAAAATTTGCTGCCGAATCATGCAATGGTAAGTTGGAAATAACTTCTGAACCAGGCAAAGGCACAAAGTTATTTGTGGAATTCCAGCGCAATCACATTGACCGGATGCCGATGGGTGATCTCGTTACCACGATCCATCAACTGGTCATTTCCAACCCGCTAGTTCATTGGAAATTCGAGTACAGGTTCAATAATCGTAATGGTGTTTTTGATGATGCTTTGATCAAGGAAGAATTGGGAGACATTCCAATGACCGAACCCGACATCCTGAACTGTATCAAAGGGATGATTGAATCAACGATCTTAGAAATCAATCCACAATTCACTCAAGATACAATATTCACCCAACAATAAGAAAATAATAGGAACCAGGAGAAAAAAATGTCAACAATCAAAAGTCTGGAAGACCTGAAGAAAGCTAGAGATGAGGCATTGAAGAAACGCGAGTTGAAAGCAACATCCGGTGCCATCCAGGTAATCGTTGGTATGGGTACCTGCGGCATCGCTGCAGGCGCTCGGGACACAATGAAAGCCATCCTGGAGACAATTGAACAAGATAGTATTAGCGGTGTTATCGTCACTCAGACAGGCTGCATTGGTCTTTGTGAGAAAGAACCGATCGTTGAAGTAATTGTGGGTGAACAACCCAAAGTGATCTATGGCAAGGTATCTCCCGAATTGGCTCGAAAAATCATGAAAGAACATGTTGTGGATGGCAAAGTTGTCACGAGCAATGTGATCCAAATGTAACTCACCATAAACTTATAAAGGCTTACTTATGAAGTATTATCGCTCACACGTTTTAGTATGCGTTGACCCCTCTTGTTTAAAAAAAGGTGCTCATGATGTGATGGATGCACTTCAGGATGAACTCGTCGCGCAGGGTTTGATTGACGAAGTTCAGGTGCTGGAGACTTCTCGTATTGGCGGCTGCGACGATGGTCCAGAGTTGATGGTATACCCGGAAGGTGTTCATTATTCCAGCCTGACCCCTGATGACATGGCTTACCTCGTTGAAGAGCATTTCCTCAAAGGTCGAGTAGCCCAAAAATTTGTTACTGAAGAAAAAAGTTTTATTGATGAAGAACTCAGTGCGCCCACCTCGAAAGAGATCCGCGTAGTACTGCGTAATTGCGGTAAGATCGACCCTGAAAACATCGAAGATTATCTTGCTGAGGATGGTTACCAAGCGCTTGGTAAAGTACTGACCGAATTATCGCCAGAGCAGGTCATCGATGAGGTTTTACGATCCGGTTTGCGAGGTCGTGGTGGTGCGGGATTCCCGACGGGCAAGAAGTGGCAGTTTGCCCGCTCTAGCAAAGGATCCCCCAAGTACGTCATCTGCAATGCGGATGAGGGCGATCCAGGCGCGTTCATGAACCGCCGTGTTATTGAAGGAGATCCTCATGCCGTAATTGAGGGCATGATCATCGCCGCCTATGCCATCGGTGCCAGCCAGGGTTATGTTTACTGCCGCGCTGAATATCCCATCGCGGTGAAAACCCTTCGCATCGCCATCGGACAAGCTCGCAACCTTGGACTGTTGGGGAAAAACATTCTGGGCAGCGATTTTAGTTTTGACCTTGAAGTCAGGATGGGTGCCGGAGCCTTTGTGTGCGGTGAAGAAACAGCCCTGATGGCCTCCATTGAGGGACAACGCGGTGAACCCAGACCACGCCCGCCCTTCCCGGCGGTGAAGGGTTTATTTGGCAAACCATCGAATATTAACAATGTTGAAACATACGCAAATATCCCCCAGATCATCTTCCGCGGTGCTGATTGGTATGCCAGCATGGGTACCGAAAAATCCAAAGGTACAAAGACTTTTGCTCTCGCCGGTGATGTAAGGCATACCGGTTTGATTGAAATTCCCTTTGGTCTGACCCTGCGTGAAATCGTTTACGACGTTGGCGGCGGGATCAAGGATGACAAAAAGTTCAAAGCCATTCAAACTGGTGGTCCAATGGGCGGTTGTCTCCCTGAGGCTTACCTTGACCTACCGGTGGATTACGAAGCTCTCACCCAGGCAGGATCTATGATGGGTTCTGGTGGACTTGTGATCATGGATGAAGAAACCTGCATGGTGGACATCGCCCGGTTCTTCATGGACTTCACCCAGGACGAATCATGTGGAAAATGCACCCCATGTCGTGTCGGCACACGCCGTTTACTCGAGATCCTTGAACGGATTTGTAATGGCAAGGGAGAGATTCAGGACCTGGATACACTTGAACAACTCTGCAGCGAGATTAAACAGGATTCTCTTTGCGGTCTTGGCCAGGGTGCGCCCACACCTGTCATCAGTACTTTAAAGCATTTCCGTGATGAATATATCGAACACATCGTAAATAAGCGTTGCCCAGCAAAAGTCTGTAAGGCTTTGATCCGCTACGAGATTATCGATGGTGTTTGCACCGGCTGCACGGTTTGTGCCCGTAATTGCCCTGTAAACGCAATCTCCGGTGAACGAAGAACAACCCATGTGATTGATCCTGAAGTATGTATCCGGTGCGGTATCTGTATGCAAGTCTGCAACTTTAACGCCATTGAGATTAATTAGTCACGTATTTGTGATTTAGCCTTCACACAAAAACAGGAGGAAGTAAATGGCAGGAAACGACAAGGATGGCAAAACAATCAGCAATACTGTCCAGGCTGCTGTGGATCGCTTCGGAGCGAGCCAGGATGAGTTGATACCAATCATGAACGAAGTGAATCGAGAACTGGGATTTCTACCCAGCGAAGCGCTTGATGAAATCAGCCATCAGCTTCGCGTCCCCCGCAGCCGGTTATTCTCTGTGGCCAGTTTTTATGCCATGCTTTCTACGAAGCCAAGGGGAAAGCACGTAATCCAGTTTTGTGAAAGCGCACCCTGCCATGTTGCAGGTGGTCGGGAAGTTTGGCAGGCTGTAATGGATCATCTCAACATCAAGGAAAATGAAACCACCAGCGATGGTAATTGGACGTTGCTAACCACGAGTTGTCTGGGTATTTGCTCGGTCGGGCCGGTGATGGTAGTGGATGATGACATCTACGGTAATGTGGATCCTGCTCAAGTACCAGCTATTCTTGATAAGTACCGCTGATAAAGGAGAGAATCATGAAAGCTTACCGATCAATGGTCCTTGTCTCTAGCGACCCCGAGAGCCTCAATAAAGGAGCCGATGAGGTTTACCAGGCGCTGCAAACGGAGATCAAGGCATTTGGCCTGGAAAATGAAATTTCACTCACAATGGTTGGTGACGTTGGCCGGCATGATGCAGTCCCCCTGGTAATCGTATATCCTGAGGCTGTAATTTATGGGCCGGTAACCAAGGAAAACGTTCATTACTTGGTTGAAGAGCATCTCTACAAGGGAAGAATTGCTTCATCTCTCCAGGCACCTGTCAAAGAACTTTCTGGAAAAATCGCCTGGTTGTCAGCTCGCAAGGGTACCTTACCAGCCGAGCAACGCATCGTGCTGGAACGCGCTGGAATCATTGATCCTGAATCCATTGATGATTACATCATCCATGATGGATATCAGGCATTGGCTAAAGCCGTAACCGAGATGTCGCCCGAAGATATTTTTAGTACGCTGGAGAATGCCGGCTTGCGCGGACGAGGCGGTGCGGGTTTTCCGACTGGAACCAAATGGCGCTTTGTCTACAAGGCAAATGGGCCGAAGAAATATGTGATCTGCAATGCTGATGAAAGTGAACCGGGTACTTTCAAAGACCGTTTAATCCTTGAGGGTGACCCTCACGCAATTATCGAGTCCATGGCGATTTCGGCATATGCTGTTGGTGCTGACGAAGGTTACATTTACATTCGCGGCGAATACAATATAGCCCTGCAACGTATCAGCAAGGCCATTTCCATGGCAAAGGAGATGGGATTCCTCGGTGAAAATATCTTCGGCACCGGATTCAATTTTGATTTACATGTACATAGCGGCGCAGGAGCATATATTTGTGGCGAAGAAACCGCTTTGATCGAATCGATTGAAGGGAAGCGCGGTGAACCTCGCGCCCGCCCACCCTACCCAACCACGAACGGATTATGGGGCAAACCCACGCTTGTTAACAATGTTGAAACACTGGCGAATGTTCCTCCCATTTTGCGCAACGGTGCAGAGTGGTATCGTGGTTTTGGACCTGCCAAAAGCCCGGGTACCAAGGTCTACACCATCCTCGGAAATGTCAACAACACCGGCTTGATCGAAGCGCCGATGGGCATTACATTGCGCGAGGTGATTGCGATCTACGGCAAAGGTATGAAGAACGGAAAAACCTTCAAACTTGCGCAAACAGGTGGTTCCTCTGGATCGATCATTCCAGCGGCGCTACAGGATACGCCAATGGACTTTGATTCATTCGCTAAAGCAGGTGTAGCCCTGGGATCAGGCGCTCTCCTTATATGCGATGATGATACCTGCGTCGTTGACCTGGCAAAAGTACTTCTAAATTTCTTCCGCAAAGAGTCTTGCGGCAAATGCAGCCCCTGCCGTATTGGTAGTCAGCGAGCCTATGAAACGCTCGTAAGGATCTCAGAAGGCAAAGGAGAGATGAAAGATTTGGATGATCTACTGGAACTAAGCAATAATCTCTACCAGCTTTCCAACTGTGGTCTTGGTCAGACAGCCGGTGCACCAATCCGTGATATTTTGACTCACTTCCGGGCTGAAGTTGAAGCCCACATAAGATTGAAGGTCTGCCCCACTGGGGTATGCGCCATTGATTCAAATCAAGAAAATTAGTTTTTTCAAAATCATATTCTAAAAGCGAGGTAAAAAGAAAATGTCAGCAGATATTAGTTTTGAAGCTCTACCCCCCGCAGAAATTGCGGCAAAGGCTGAAGCAATTGGAGTAAAAAAAGCAGGTCTACCTTTTTGGAATATGTTTTTCCTGGCAGTTCTCGCAGGCGCGTTCATCGCATTGGGAGCGATCTTTGCTACCACCACCAGTGCTGGTTCGATTGCTGTAAAAGACCCCGCCGGCGGGGTTGCGTTTACGACAGGATTAACCTTCGGGGTTGTCAAGTTACTAACCGGCTTAACCTTCACCCTCGGACTCATCCTAGTGGTTATCGCCGGCGCTGAGTTGTTCACAGGTAATAACCTCATCATTATGGCTTTCATGGAAGGCAAAGTCAGTATTGGCTTGCTCTTGCGTAATTGGGCTATTGTTTACCTTGGCAACTTTGTTGGTTCAATTCTTACCGCGCTAATCATGTTCTTTACCAAGCAGTACACATTTGGCAGTGGCGCGATAGGGCTCAATGTACTCAACATTGGTGCAGCCAAAACCGGTCTGGATTTCATACAGGCTATCGCCCTGGGAATCATGTGTAACGCCCTGGTCTGCCTGGCTGTGTGGATGTGCTATTCTGCCCGCACAGTAACTGATAAGATCCTGGCGATCATCCCACCTATCGCCGGCTTCGTAGCTGCTGGTTTTGAACACAGTGTGGCAAACATGTACTTCATCCCCATTGCCCTCTTTGTTAAAAATTGGGGAGACCCGAAGTTCTTCGAGACAATCGGCAAGACGGCTGAGAATTTTCCCACGATTACCTGGGGCAACTTCTTTATCGCCAATCTACTCCCTGTAACGATCGGCAACATCATCGGTGGCGCAGTAATGGTGGGAGTCATTTATTGGGCTATATATCTGCGCGGCAAGAAATCCACCAAATAACCAGGAGGTAAATAAATAATGCCAGTAATTACAATAAACAACCAGCGGATTGAAGTATCAGAAGGCAAAACAGTGCTGGAGGCTGCACATGAAGCCGGAATTACAATTCCGACCCTGTGTTACCACAAAGACTTATCTCCTTATGGAGGTTGCCGCCTTTGCCTTGTGGATATTGAAGGTGTTCGTCTGCCTACCACCTCCTGCACCTATCCGGTAACAGATGGCATGGTCGTGCAAACAGAGACCCCCAGGATCGTTGAGGCCAGGCGCACCATCCTGGAATTACTCCTGTCAACATACTACGATCGTGGGGATAATGCCAACGATGGACATAAAAATGAATTGACTGATTGGGCGAATTTCTACGGTGTTGATTTAGCGAAATACTCTGCCAAAGAACCGCGGTATGAATTCGATTCCGATCCCAATCCATTCGTTCATGTGGACATGAACAAGTGTATTCTCTGCGGTCGTTGTGTACGTGCGTGTGCAGAAGTACAAGGCCGCTTTGTGTGGGGTCTCTCCGAACGGGGGTATGATTCCAAAGTGGTGGCCGGGTTGGATCAACCCATGCTGGAAGCCCGCTGTGAATCCTGCGGCGCTTGTGTGGCATACTGTCCGACGGGTGCGCTAGACAACAAAATGTCCATCGGTATGGGCAAGGCTGATAAGGTTGTCAGCACCACCTGTACATACTGCGGTGTAGGTTGTACCGTTGAACTTAATGTTAAAGATAATCATATTATCCGTGTCACCTCCAGTCCTGAAGGCATGGTCAATGGCATGCGATTGTGTGTCAAAGGCCGCTATGGCTATGACTTCGTGCACCATCCCGATCGACTCACCAAACCTCTGGTACGTGATTACCTGCTTAACGGAACGAAACGCGCCGGTGGCGCTGACCGCGGGAAATGGGTTGAAGTTGATTGGGAAACCGCGCTTTCGATCACAACCAAAAAGATAGTGGAATTACGTGACTCCTTTGGGGCAGACAGCATTGGGGTTCTCTCCTCTGCAAAGTGCACCAACGAAGAGAATTACCTGATGCAGAAATTTGCCCGCCAGGTAGTTGGCACCAATAATATCGATCACTGCGCCCGCCTGTGCCACTCCAGTACTGTAGCCGGTCTTGCTACCTCCTTTGGTTCAGGTGCAATGACCAATTCCATGGATGACATCACTGCCAAAGCAGAATCCATCTTTGTGATCGGTTCCAACACGACCGAGCAGCACCCCGTTTTCGGTACCATGATCCGCCAGGCGGTATTGAAGCGTGATGTGAAGCTTATCGTAGCCGATCCACGCAAGATCGATCTTACCGAATTCGCCACGCTGCATCTGTGGATCAAACCTGGAACCGATATTGCCCTTATCAATGGTTTGATGTACATCATCTTTGAGAAAGGCTACGAAGATCTGGAGTTCATTGCCAATCGTACTGAAAACTTCGAGGAATTCAAAGCCAACGTAATGCAATACACACCTGAGATCACTGCAGAGATTACCGGCGTTCCCGTTGAACAACTATACGAAGCAGCTGATATTCTTGGCACCAGTAAACCTTGCGCTATCTTCTGGGCAATGGGAATTACACAGCACATTGTTGGTGTACAGAACGTGCGAACCTGTGCCAACTTGCAGATGATCCTTGGCAATGTTGGTGTCCCGGGTGGTGGCGTGAATCCGTTACGCGGACAGAATAACGTCCAGGGTGCCTGCGACATGGGCGCTCTACCCAATGTTTACCCAGCCTATCAAGCAGTTGTCAATGATGAGTTAAGACAGAAATTTGAAAAAGCCTGGGGTACACCTCTCTCACCCACCTTGGGAGCAACTGTGACTGAAATGATCCCCTCGATTGCTCAAGGAAAGATCAAAGCGATGTATGTTCTGGGCGAGAACCCGATCATGTCTGACCCTGATACAAACCATGTTCGCCATTGCCTCGAGCAATTGGACTTCATGGTATTGCAGGAGATCTTCCCGTCAGAGACAGCGGATTATGCGGATGTGCTTTTGCCAGGTGTCACTTTTGCAGAAAAAGACGGTACGTTTACCAACACTGAACGCCGTGTGCAGCTCGTCCGGAAAGCGGTCGATCCTATTGGTGAGGCGCGCGATGATTGGCAGATCACATCTGAGATCGCAGAGAGAGTACTTGCCGCCGGTCAAAGGAAAGCCAATCCTGAAGCTCCTTATGCCGGTTGGAAGTATGAGTCACCTGCGCAGATCATGGCTGAAGTTGCAGCCCTTGCACCCAGTTATTCCGGTGTAACGTTCGAGCGACTTGAAAATGGCGAACGATTACAATGGCCAGTCAAAGGGTTGGATCACCCCGGAACCCCAATTCTGCACCTGGGTCAATTCACCCGCGGTAAAGGTGTTTTCGCGGTAACTCAACACATCCCGCCAATCGAATTGCCAGACAAAGAATACCCCGTACTACTAAGCACTGGCCGGGTTCTTTATCACTGGCATGGCGGTGAGATGACCCGCCGCGCCAAGGGCTTGATGGCGGTCTATGGTCAATCGTTGATCGAGGTCAATCCTGAAGATGCGCAGAAACTTGGCATCAACGGCAACCGCAAGGTACGGGTAACCTCAAGACGCGGCAGCATTGAAGCAGAAGCTTGGGTAACGGATCGCGTTCCTTCTGGAATGGTATATGCAAACTTCCATTTCCCTGAATCTCCAACCAATGAGCTTACCATCGCTGCACTTGACCCAATCGCGAAAATCCCGGAATTCAAGGTTTGCGCGGTAAAAGTCGAACTGGTAAAAGAATAACTATCCAGTCTTCCAGTACTCAGGTGAACAATGAGCGGCGGAAACAGAAATAATCCGCCGCTCATTATTTCTGTCACACGTGATAATCTACATTGTTAGATTCAACCTGGGGTATAGAGATAAATTCACTTGGTACGCATCTCAATCCTTTGACCCAAACCCTTAAGTATGGTTAAATTGCGCCTATGATTGAAAGTCACACAGCTCACAATTTTCTCCAATTTACACGTGATGGCATTGATGATCTGCCATCCAATGTCGCAATTGAATCGCCCGTTTCATTAACTGTGAATGGTCAGGTTTGGGTAACATTTCACTGCAGCCCTACGGACCTTAAAGCCTTGGCGGTGGGGTTTTTATTCAATGAAGGATTTATTAAATCCACTGATGAGGTCGAAAACATCCATGTGTGCAACCAAAAAGACAACGTCGATGTTTGGCTGAATCATCCTGTTGAAAAACCTTCCTCCTGGCAACGAACTTCCGGGTGTCACGGTGGAACAAGTGCAATTGATCTGTCACAGCATCAACTCGACCCGGTCATCAACGCTAATAAATTGACTCCCGATCAGATATTCGGATTAATGAGCCAATTTATGAACGACCAACCACCGCATTCAGAGTATGGAGGAGTGCATACTTCCGCTCTTGCTGAAGGACCAGCACAATTATTCCAGATCACTGATATTGGCCGCCACAACACGCTTGACAAAATTGCCGGTCGAATGATTTTGGAAAAACTTGAGTTAACTGTACCTGTGGTCGTCACTTCTGGACGCATCAGCTCGGATATGGTGCAAAAATCGGTTAGGATGGGAATTCCCTTCCTGATTTCCATGCGATCAACAAGCTTGATCAGCATCGATCTGGCTGAACAAAATGGAATAACACTGATCGCCGGTGCCAGACGCGGGCGGTTCAACCTCTACAGTCATGCCGAACGGATCGACACCAACCAGGTGAACTATTCTTAACGTCCCGGAAAAATTTTCAATCAAATTTATTTAATTTACTTGGTGTTTTTTTAAGTAATATCTTCTCAGCAAGGAGCCGATCCTCAGGCGTGTTAATGTTGTAAAAAGCCAATTCATCCGGATCAATTTTTAATATCGTTTCAGTATCGATTGTAACCACCTTGACCATTTCAAACCACGAAATGATCCTTTTTTTCTTATGCAATATTGCATTCTCGATTGCCGGCAGGCATGTAGATTTCCTATAAATCGCGTGAAAAGGCTCGAATCCTTCGTTAGAAAGTGGGATCACTACATCTATTTCCGGCTCCATTCTTTCCTTCATGAAAGCAAATAATTCAAGGTTGATAAATGGCATATCTGTCGCTACAACAATGACTAGGTCATTTATTGCTGCTTTTAAACCTGCATGTAATCCCGCCAAGGCTCCGAAATTTTTGTACTCATCAGGGACTATCCTGGCATTAATATGTGTATACTTTGCGGGATCGTTTGACGTAATAATGATTTCATCACCCATAAGTCTTACCTTATCGGCGACGAGTTGGATCATTGGTACACCACAAACTGGAAGTAGACTTTTATCCACGCCCATCCTTGTTGACATCCCGCCTGCTTGAATGACGATCGAATACATAGAGCTAATTATAACGACGAATAATTGCAAAAAGTTGATAACAATCAATTGGAATTAGAGGTTTAGTGTCCATTGACTCAATTTTTTCCTATATAATTTTTTGAATATTTTCTTCCATCCATTCATGACACAGAACAATAAACCTTGTGACGTAACACACTAATGAATATGATGTTATCGTGCTATTCTTTAGAGGAAATTCGCCGAGGGATATATGGACACCAACTTTGACATCGCTACAGCAATAAGCACGGTACCCTTATTTTTTGACTTGTCACCGATCCAATTGGAAAAAATAATCCGGATTTCAGATCTGGTCGAGGTTGATCCGAGCGACCAACCGATTCATGAAGGCTCCAGGCTGGATTTTCTTTACATCATCCTTGAAGGTGAAGTTCGCATTGACGTCTTTGTTCCAACCAGGGGGCTGGTGGAAACGCACAAGCTCGGTCCATTGGACATTCTGGGCTGGTCTGCTATGACCCCTATTGTCAGGCAGCGCATCGGAACCACGACCGCGCTAACCCACTGTTGGTTGTTAAGGATCGATGCCAAATTACTGGCCAGTATTTGTGAGAAAGACCACAGCATTGGTTACATCATTTATCGCCGTATCGCAAATATGGCTGCCCTGAGTTTCCTTTCCACCCGATTGCAGCTAATGAACATGATCGCTGAAAGCCTCTAACATCCTGCCAATCTGTTCCAACAGATACATTTACAATCATCTACATCGACTGAAAGATAGTTGTAGACACACACCTATGCTCTCGAGCCGGATTTGTGCTTTCTGTCCTTTTATTGATCCAAGCGAAAATCGTAGCTGATTACATTTTTACCAATAACCCAATATTCTTATGACTTCGAATAATTCCCTTTTTACTCTGGTAAATTTTGCCCAATTAATCGATAAATAATGTTGTGAAATTCATTCCAGAAATTCATTCCATACTTGACACCCCTATCCCATACTTTATACTTAGGGAAATATTTTAATGAGGAAATATGAAAATAGATTTTCAAGAAACCACCAAAGATCTCGCAGTACGGATTGACATACACACAAAATTTGGTTCTCAAGACATTGACCGCTGGATGCTTGATCTGATCAAATTGCAGCCCACCAGCAAGATTCTGGATGTTGGTTGCGGCTCAGGAAAGCAGTGCTTTTCGTATTTCGATGAGTTACGTGGAGCTGCAGATATCACTGGCGGAGATGTATCTGAAGAATTATTATCGCAGGCGAAAGCAGAGAATAAACGCCGTAACATTGATATTCGGTTCGAGCATCTGGATTTCAATCAACCATTTCTCTATCCTGATAACTCATTCGATTTTGTTTCGTGCTGTTTTGCCATCTATTATGCAGAAAACATCCCTCAAACGATCAGCGAGATGCATCGCGTAACCAAACCCGAGGGCAGATTATTCACGACCGGTCCCATGCCGGAGAATAAGAAACTGTTCTATGAAATTATTAAAGAAGCCACCAACAAACCGATCCCCCCGATGCCAGGCAGTTCAAGGTACTCCACTGAGATCATGTCAACAATAAATGCGCTTTATTCGCATGTCGAACTGCATGTTTTCGAAAACCCACTCACTTTCGATAATGTTGAACCATATCTTGCTTACACCCGCGCATCGATGTCAGAGGATCGAAAATTATGGGGCAGTTTGTTTGTGGAAAAAGATGACTTTGAAAAGATCATGTCACAGATCGAGCTGGCAGCGCGAAAACGTATCGACCGGGATGGCAAACTCGTCATGACCAAGGTTGTCGGCGGTATCCTCGCCACGAAATAGGTGCTTATGAATCACGATATGACTTTTTATGGTAAGCGTGTCTGTTTTTTCGGTGCCCACCCGGATGATATTGAGATTGGTTGCGGTGCTTTGATCTCACATATTGCCGGTCAAACCGACCTGCGCGTGGTAACCCTTTCTGATAATCAGAAAAACCCGTTACTTCACGACGTTGTTGAGGAACATTACCACAGCATGAAGGTACTTGGTGTTCCTGAAGATAAGATCATCGTCGGAAATTTTGAAACCAGGCGATTTCCGCAATTCCGCCAGGAAATACTCGCCTTTATCCTTGAGATCCGCAACACCTTCAATCCGGACATGGTCTTCTTGCACACCAAGTCAGACCTCCACCAGGATCACGCTACGGTTACCGAGGAAGGATTGCGCGCGTTTCGAGGTACGACAGTACTTGGCTACGATGTGATCCGCAGTAGTTATGGTTTTTTCCCGCATTTCCTGGTTGAAGTCAATGATTTGGATGTGCAGAAGAAAATTCAAGCCCTGGCAGAGTATCACACCTATGATGACAAATATTACTTTGACCCTGACTTGACCCGCTCAATCTTGGTAAAAAATGGTGCGTTAGCAGAGCGTAAATTCGCCGAAGGTTTTGACATCCTGAGGATCATCGGCGCGTTTAATTGCAATCAATAGAGTAATAAGACCTCGTTTTCAAAAACGAGGTCTTATTCTAAGTTGGAATCCCGATCTCAATAAAACCTTCTACCTGGCGCACCGGATAAATGGGTATTCCCGTCACCGCTGGCAATGACATCGCTTTGCCAGTACGAATGTTGAATCTTGCGCCATGTCTGGGGCAAATGATCTCTTCCCCATCCAGTTCACCCTCACCGATCTCTCCACCATCATGCGTACAAATATCTCCAGTCGCCAGAAAATCATCCCCTATCGAAAAGAGCACGATTGGTAATCCGTCGATTTCAAGAAACAGTCTTTCCCCACTTGGGAATTCATTTACCATCGAAACCCGATAAAACTTGTAACCTGCGGAAGTGTCACCCATGTTATACCTCCTCTTCGAGCAAGTCATCATTGCTTTCACCCAGTCCGTATACGCCCGCTTTTATGATCTTCAGAGGTAAAAGTGCACATTTTAACCTGACCGGACCCAGTTCAATTCCCAGCAGATCAAGCAGCGCTTCCTTTTTCATTTTTTTGATTTCATCCACCGATTTCCCGATCACGTACTCCAGCAAAAGATCAGCTGATGCCTGGGAAATGGCGCAGCCGTGTCCGCTAAAAGCAGCTTCCGTGATCATATCGTTATTATCTACACGCAAATCGATCTTTATATGGTCGCCGCATAAAGGATTTTCATCCTCAAAAGAGATATCATGCGGATCGAGTTCTCCACGATAAGCTGGATTTTTATAACGCTCAATAATGATTTCTCTGTAAAGATCATCCATGTTATTCAAAATACCTTTTAACTTTTTTCAATCCCTGTACCAGTTTATTGACATCTTCTGTGGTGTTGTAAAGGTAGAAACTCGCCCGTGTTGTAGCAGGTAAGTTAAATTTTTCGTGCAAGGGCATCGCACAATGGTGCCCGGCGCGAACGGCAATACCATCGGAATCGAGGATCTGCGCCACATCATGAGGATGAACACCATCCAGAACGAAGGATGCTACCCCACCCTTTTTATCAGCTTCCGGCCCCACAACGCGCACACCTTCAACGCTCGCCAATTCCCGCAGCGCGTATCGGATAAGTTCTTCTTCGTGCCTGGCGATCGTGTCCATTCCGATTGCGTTAAGGTAATCAATGGCTGCACCAAACCCAATGACCTCTGCGATCGCTGGTGTACCTGCTTCAAACTTATGCGGCAGATCATTAGGTGTAAATGAACGCAGGTGAACTTTCTTGATCATGTCACCACCGCCCAGGAAGGGCGGCATTGAATTCAGGAGGGCCTTTTTTCCCCATAGCACACCAATTCCAGTCGGACCCAGCATTTTGTGGGCTGAAAACGCCAAAAAATCTGCATCCAATACATTTAAATTAACCGGAATGTGTGGAACCGACTGAGCAGCATCCACTAATGTGAGTGCGCCTGCCTCCTTGGCCATGCGTATGATCTCCGCAGCCGGGTTGATCGTTCCCAACACGTTGGACATGTGGGTGAATGCAACAAGCTTAGGATTTTGTTGAAGTAACGCACGGTAACTATCCAGATCGAGTTCGCCTTGTGGGGTTACCTCGATAAATTCAAGTCGTAAATTTTTCTCCGCTGCCAAAATGTGCCAAGGTACCAGGTTGGAGTGGTGCTCCATCTCGGTAAGGATGACCAGATCGCCGTTCTTGAGATTTTGCCTCCCCCAGGAATTGCTCACAAGGTTGATCGATTCTGTAGTATTGCGGGTGAAGATGACTTCCTCTTTAACACTGGCACCAATAAAGTGGGCAATGCGTTCCCTTGCGCTTTCGTATTGTGCGGTTGATTCTTCTGCCAGAGTGTGTACACCGCGATGGATGTTTGCATTTGTCCAACGATAATAGTGGTCCATCGCTTCGATCACGCACAGGGGTTTTTGTGAGGTAGCAGCAGAATCAAGGTAGGTTAATTTGACCCCCGGGTGCACCTCTCTTCCCAGTATTGGAAAATCTGCCTTAATATCTGTTAGTGATTTACCGGGTTTTGGCTCTATCGTCATTCGATCCCTGATCAGAATATCTTAGGAAGTTCCTGTTTGTTCTTTTTAAGCGGTACGCGGATGTGTGGTGAGTTTTGCGGATACCATAGGATGTGATCTGGAACCATCCATCCATCTGTGAGATATACATTTGATCTGAACTGGACTGCCACCATTTTGGGGTCCACCTGCACGACTATGCCTTTTAACCAACCGCGGATTCTTTCACCGCCTTTTTCATGGTCGCAAAGCACTTCTACCGTATCCCCAACCTGATATTCATATTCCTGGTCAGGTGGTCGCATAAATGGTACTGAGCGCATAGTGGCTGCTCCCTTTACTTTGTGTTGTGGATTAATCAATTCATTCTATCATATCGGTCAATAAATTTATCGCTCACCCGATATGCTCCATTTTTTCTTTTATCGCTTGCTGGAAGCGGTTTCTTACACCTTCAAAGGGAATCCGCTGCATGATGGGATCGAAAAATCCTTCCACGATCAATCGTTGCGCGGTTTCACGGGGCAGTCCGCGGCTCTCAAGATAGAATATCTGCTCATTGTCGATCTTGCCAACCGTGGCTCCATGCGTACAACGCACATCATCGGTAAGAATCTCTAGGCCAGGTATCGAATCCGCCCGGGCTTCTTTACTCAATACCAGGTTGCGATTCGCCTGATATCCATCCGTCTTGGAAGCTTCTGGTGCTACATAGATCATTCCCTGCCATACTGAACGGCTTTTGTCTGTTAACGCTCCTTTGAAAAGCAGATCACTCGTTGTATTGGGTGCCAGGTGGTTTTGCTGGGTATCGTGGTCCAGATGCTGATTGTTGTCTGTAAAATAGAAGCCGGACATTTTTCCCGTGCTGCCTTTACCGATCAAATCTAAATTGGAAAAATTCTTGGTTAACCGGCTTCCCAATGCACCAAATATCCAATCGATACTGCCATCCCGGTCTACGACAACGTTTTCGCGTGTGAAATTGATAACGTTCTCTCCCCAGGATTGCAATTCCACAAAATTCAAATGGGCTCCAGGTCCGACATAGATTTCCATTAATCCAGCATGTAACGATGCCATTTTCGCTTGTTCAGGTGATGTGGACTCATGCACGTAAGTTGCCTGTGCGCCTTCTTCCAAATAAATCAGAACATGGATGGAGTGTGCCGCTCCTTCATCTGTCACCCAGTAAACGCTTTGCAATGGAAGTTGAATTTGGACATTGCGAGGAACATACAGTAATACTCCGTTAAATTCCAGCGCTCCGGCTAATGAAGAAAATTTACCTGATCCGTGGTCAATTCTTGCCAGAATTCTACTTAATAGCTCGGCATGGGTACTGACCAGGTTTTTCAAGGAATCAAATACCACACCCTTTTTCAGCAAATCTTCATCAATGAGCAGGTGTGAACCATGCGGAGACAGCAATAATTGTCCACCGTTTTTCTCTCCTGCCACCGGTTCTGAAAGTTGTTTTGGAAAACCGAGATCTGTCAGTCCTTTAGAAATTACTAGGCTGAAATCGGAAAAGTCGATTTCTTTGAGAGAGGTTCGCCGCCATTCCTCTTCGGTTCCCTTAGGCAGAGGCACGGATTGGTAGGTCTTCCAGGCATTCTGTCGATACGCGCGGAGAAATGGAAGTTCATCGTTGTATTCCGGTACGAACCCCAGGTCTGCTTGCGGTTGTTCCGTTCTCTTCGTGCGTTTCGTAATGATGATCGGTTTATCAGTCATTGTTAGGTGAATTTTCCGGTTTAACCAACCGATCCTTCCATTTGTAATTGGATCAAACGGTTCATTTCTACCGCGTATTCCATGGGCAATTCTTTAACCAGGGGTTCAATGAAACCAGAAACGACCATTGTTGTGGCTTCCTCCTGGCTTAACCCGCGGCTCATCAGGTAAAATAACTGCTCCTCGCCTACTTTGGAAACAGAAGCTTCGTGTCCGATGGTCACATCTTCTTCATCCACTTCGATCGTGGGGTAAGTGTCAGATCGTGACGCAGGATCCAATAGAAGCGCGTCACAGGCCACATTTGACCGGACGTTGGTCGCGCCCTTGTAAACTTTTAACAATCCTCGATAAGACGACCTGCCGCCATCCTTGCTGATCGATTTGGATGTGATCTTTGAGCTTGTGTCTGGCGCAAAATGAATTACCTTGCCGCCAGCATCCTGTAACTGTCCTTTTCCGGCAAATGCCACGGAAAGGATCTCACCATGTGCCCCTGGACCCATCAGATAGGTGGATGGATATTTCATTGTCAGGCGGGAACCAAGGTTGCAATCTACCCACTCCATCGTACCCCTCTCTTCAACTTTAGCTCTTTGGGTAACCAGGTTGTATACATTATTTGACCAGTTTTGGATGGTCGTGTAACGAACTCGGGCACCTTTCTTAACGATGATCTCGATCACTCCGCTATGAAAAGAGTTGGTGGTGTACTGCGGAGCTGTGCATCCCTCAACATAGTGCACCCTTGACCCTTCGTCAGCAATGATCAAAGAACGCTCGAATTGACCAATGTTTGCCACGTTCAGTCTAAAGTAAGCCTGCAAAGGCAACTCGACAGTCACACCTTTGGGTACATACACAAACGAACCGCCTGACCAGACTGCTGAGTTCAATGCCGCGAATTTATTGTCTTCGATTGGAATAACGGTACCGAAGTACTCTCGGAACAACTCCGGGTGCTGTTTTAATCCTTCCTCAATGCTTAAAAAGATCACACCCTGTTTTTCCAGGTGCTCCTGGATACTGTGATAGACCATTTCTGATTCGTATTGAGCACCCACACCGGCCAAAAATTTTTGTTCCGCTTCCGGGATGCCTAATTTGTCAAAAGTATTGCGGATGGTATCAGGAACATCCTCCCAATTTCGTTCGTTCGCTTCAGAAGGACGGACATAGTAAAAGATATCCTCCAGGTCGAGACCTGATAGATCCGGACCCCAGGTTGGCATTGGTCTGGCAATAAAATGCTCCAACGCCTTGAGTCGGAAATTTAACATCCACTCAGGCTCCTGTTTCATGCCAGAGATTTTCCGAACAACCTGCTCGTTCAGACCTTTTTCTGATTTGTAGACAAAAGTTTCGGGATCTTTGAAGCCGTATTGGTACTCTCCCAGGTTGTTAAAAAAGTTTTGTGTCTGTTCACTGCTCATGGCTTTCTCCTTGTTGATGACACAGACAGCTAATGGGATCCATTTCCGTTTTCGATCTTTTCCCTGATCCAGTCGTACCCGTGTTCTTCGAGGTGCAAGGCAAGATCCGAACCTCCGGATTCGACAATCCGTCCATCCATCATGACATGCACAACATCCGGTTTAATATAGTTAAGCATTCGTTGATAGTGCGTGATCAGTAAGACACCTACATTCTGCTCCTTTAGCAGGTTTACCCCTTCAGATACCACTTTTAGCGCATCGATATCCAAACCCGAATCTGTTTCATCCAGAATCGCAATTTCGGGTTTAAGTACGGCCATCTGCAATACTTCAGCCCGTTTCTTTTCACCGCCTGAAAAACCTTCGTTCAAATACCGTCCCGCGAAGGAATGGTCCATTTTGAGTGCATCCATTTGTTCGATCAACATTTTTCGAAATGCAGGGATGGGAATTCCGCGATCCTCAGGGTTGGTCGCCTTTCGTCGCGCGTTTACAGCTGTACGCAAAAAATTGGCTACTGTTACACCCGGTATTGAAACCGGGTATTGAAAAGCCAGGAAAAGTCCTAAACGTGATCTTTGGTCGGTTCCAAGGTCGAACAAATTTTGACCTTTAAAACAGGCTTCTCCACCGGTCACCTCGTATCCAGGGTGCCCCATCAGTGTGTAAGCCAGTGTGGATTTTCCCGTACCGTTAGGCCCCATGATCGCGTGAACCTCTCCCTGGGCGACCGATAACGAGACCCCTTTCAATATTTCTTTTTCACCAATTTTGACGTGTAAATCCCTGATGTTGAGTTCTGACATGCCACAAGCTCCTGCACTGCAATATCTTAATTTTTATTATTTTTATCATATATTTCTTTTTATTTCTTCAACCTCAAGGATTATAGCACATAGATAAATCGCAGTCAATATTTACCATATTTATCTTATTTATTCGAATAATTAAGGTATAATATAAAATATATTTATCATAAAACTGATAAAAATAACGGAACTGGACATAGTATGAAAAGTACAAGAGATAGAATACTGCAGACCCTGTTACTCAACCCAAATTCCACCATAGGTGACCTTGCTGAGGCGGTTGATATCAATACTGTATCAGTCCGCCACCACCTTACCAACCTGCAGGCAGAGGGACTTGTGCAAAATGCAGAGGTCAGGCATGGCGTCGGTCGCCCGCGACTCGTTTACTCACTCACAGATAACGGTGCTGAACTGTTCCCGACCCGCTACCTGCGCCTGGTTAACCAGCTCATTGCACAACTGAAGAATAGAATGTCAAAAAAAGATCTGGAAAAGATTCTTGTTCAGATTGCAACTGAGATTTCAGCTGACCAGGTCAACAAGATCCGCAACCTGCCTGTCGATGAGAAATTAACCTTTATCCAACAATTTCTAATTAAAGAGGGATACATAATCGAATGGGAAAAGGAAGGTTCGAATTACATCATTAACGAAATATCCTGTCCTTTCTATCACATCAGCCAGTCCCATCCGGAAGTCTGCGTGATTGATAAGACAATCTTCAGTACGCTTTTATCAGTACCGGTCGAGAAAGTGAAATGCATCCTTACAGGTGATAACCACTGCGCCTATATGTTTTCACAAGATACTTTACAGGAGAAACAACCATGAGCGACAGATCGACCCCCGGAACCAATCGACCTGCCTGGGACGCAGAAACTGATTACCCCGAGCTTTGTGAACAATTGCGCAAAGGCTTCAGTGAAGTACTGGATCCTGAGCTCGGATTAAACGTTGTGCAACTTGGCTTGATCCGTAACGTGAAAATTGATGATGATGGAGTCATCGTCAAAATGATCCTCACCACCCCATTCTGTCCATATGGACCCTCGATGTTGGAAAGCACGCGTCAGAAAGCTGAACAGGTTCTTGAGCGCGAGGTTACCATCGATTTTGGTCTTGAGCCGTGGGATTTCTCCATGATGGAAGAAGGTCTGGATCTAGGTTGGGGCGCGTTTTAATCTCGTAATTTGCCAAAAGTACACTGAATAATTCTGTTTGGATTAAAATACTAACATGCTTCGCGCTGTTTATCTTAGCACTCAAGATGAACCTGTGATCCTGGAATCGATTTCCCGGGTCAAAGACTATCTACTATCAACTGATGGTTTCCTCTGGGTAAGTCTCGAAAATTCCGATAATAACGAGATCGACGCGGTTTTACGCGGATTATTCAACTTTCATCCCCTGGCGATTGAAGATTGTCAAACAGTCGGTTTTCAGGTTTCGAAGATCGATGATTTTGGCGAATATGTATTTATGATCACGCACGCCATTGATCAGTCGGGCGATGACGGTACTATTAACACCACCGAATTGGACCTCTTTTTAGGGCACAATTTTCTTGTCACCTGTTATACCGATCCACAAATGCCCTCCATCGCCAAAACCTGGGACCTGATCACAAGAGATAAGAGGCTCTCAAGATTTGGAACGGACTTTTTGTGCCATACCATTCTTGACATGATTGTGGATGATTACATGCCAATCATCGATCAAATGGAATCAGAGGTGGAATGGCTTGAAGATAAGGTCATTGAAAAACCAAGCCCTGAAACATTACATCGATTATTAACGATCAAGCACAGTATCATGGCGCTGCGCCGTGTGATCAGTCCCCAGCGCGAGGTGATGAACCGCCTCTCAAGAGATGAATTTCCTGAGATCATCGACAAACAGAGCCTGATTTACTTCCGTGACATATACGACCATTTACTGCGCATCCAGGACCTGGCTGATATTCTGCGTGATATTGTTTCCGGTGGGCTTGATATCTACCTTAATTCCACAAGCCTGCGCCTCAATGAGATCATGAAGGCATTGACGATCGTATCAACGGTTTTTCTGCCCCTGTCATTTATCACAGGCGCATTTGGCATGAACTTTCTCCATATCCCGGGTGCTTCATCTCCGGTTGGATTCTACGTTACATGTGGTTTACTGGTACTGCTTGGGATTCTCATGCTCGTTTATTTTAAAAAACGCCGCTGGTTTTAGTTTCAGTCTCACAGCAGGAATAATTACCCATATCAAATTGTGTGAAATATACGAATCCCTATGAGATATTGGCAAACCTTTAAGTTATATTAGAATATTTTTGATCGCAAGTAAAGTTCTGAAGCAAAAAAAGAGGCCGGGGTTCGGCCTCGGTTACATCAGATCAATCCCGTTTCTTTTCCGACTTTCGCAAATACCTCCAGCACCCGCTCCATTTGGTCATCCGTGTGGGTAGCCATATAACTGGTTCGCAGCAATTGTCGTCCTGGTGATACAGCAGGTGAGATGACTGGATTGACGAAAACGCCATTCTCAAACAACATTTTCCAGGTCAAGAAGGTGCGCTCATCGTCGCCAATAATGATCGGTACAACTGGAGTTATTGAATTACCGATATTAAATCCCAGTTCTGTGAAGCCTTTACGCATGCGGTCGGCTACTTCGATTACACGGCGTGCATGTTGCGGCTCATCCCGCATCACGTGCAACGCAGCCAGGGCTGCAGCAGCATTCGCCGGTGGAATGCTGGCGCTGAAAATTAACGACCGGGCAAAGTGTTTGATGTAATGAATACTGTCCTCATCACCTGCAATGAATCCGCCCAGAGATGCGAAGGACTTACTAAAGGTGGACATGATCAAGTCTACATCCTCAGTAACACCAAAATAGGCTGATGTTCCCCTGCCACCTCCCATGACCCCCATACCATGAGCATCATCCACCATCAACCTTGCACCGTATTGTTTGGCAATCTTGGTCATTTCAGGTAACGGGGCCAGATCACCTTCCATGCTGAACAGACCATCAACTACAATCAACCTGCCGGCTGTTTCAGGAATTGACTTGAGAACGCGTTCCAGGTGGTTCATGTCGTTGTGCCTGAATCTTTCAATTTTTCCGTAACCCAGTCGGGCACCGTCCACGATGCTGGCATGGTCATCTTTGTCCATGATCACAATATCATCCCGTCCGATCAAAGCGCTGATCGTGCCCAGATTGGTCTGCATTCCAGTTGAAAAAACCAGTGAGGCTTCCTTTCCCACCCATTCCGCCAGTTCAGCCTCCAGTTGTTCGTGCATCGCCAGCGTGCCGTTAAGAAAACGTGAACCGGTGCAACTGGTACCAAACCGCTTTATAGCCTCGATTGCAGCTTCACGCACCTTTGGATGTGTCGTTAAACCAAGATAATTGTTTGATCCGCACATGATCAACCGTTTTCCCTGGAAGACCACTTCAGTGCCTTCATTTTCATTCAATGGTATAAAATAAGGATAAATCCCCCGCTCCATGGCTTCACGTGCGGTGGTGAAATTTCTACATTTCTCAAACAGGTCCATTGTTACCTCACCTTCAGAAATAATTTTCGTGTGGAATAGCAGTAATTATATTTGTGTGTTATTAATCGTAATAAAGTCAGTGCATTATACTTGAAAAATGGTACAGGAAACCCTACATGGATTATTTTGCAGGCATTGAAGCGGGTGGAACGAAATTCAAGTGCATCATTGCCAGTGGTCCTGAGGATGTGCTCGCCGAGGCAGTATTTCCCACCACCAATCCTGAAGAAACCCTGCCAATTGTCACAAACTTTCTACAAGAAGCGGCAAAGAGGCTAAAAATCACCCTACGGGGTGCCGGGCTGGCTTGCTTTGGTCCCCTGGACCTGGATACACATTCATCAACCTACGGTTGGATCACCTCAACCCCCAAAATTGCCTGGCGTAATTACCCCATCCTGCAATATTTCCAAGAAAATCTAAAAATTCCGGTACTCATTGAAACAGACGTTAACGGGGCTGCCCTTGGTGAAGGACGGTGGGGATCCGCTGTCGGGGTTTCTGATTATGTTTACATAACGGTTGGAACCGGTATAGGCGGTGGTGTTATACACAATTTCGCTCCGCTTTTTGGTATGACACATCCTGAGATCGGTCACATGAAGATACAACCTCATCCTGATGATCCCTTCCCTGGCAACTGTCCATATCACACCACCTGCCTGGAAGGGCTTGCCAATGCCCCTTCCCTGGCAGCCAGGTGGAACGCCGATCCCGCACTGCTGGGAGATGATCATATCGCCTGGAAATTCGAAGCATACTATCTTGGCCAGGCAATTCATAACCTGATCCTGGTCTGCGCACCAAAGAAAGTCATCCTGGGAGGAGGGGTTCTTCGTCGCAAGGGACTAATTGAAAGAACCCGCGCAGAAACCGTAGAAATTCTCAATGGGTACGTTGAATCCAGATACCTCGAAGATATGAATGAATACATTGTCCCACCGGCATTAGGCGATCGTGCAGGTGTGCTTGGTGCCATTGCGTTATTACTTGATTGATCCATTAAAGCATACCTGGAGGAACGATGCTAACAAAGAAGACATGGGCAGCGATGATCATTCTTGGCTTCCTGGGCTCGCTTGCCTGGGGAGTGGAAAACCAGTTCTTCAACACATTCATCTATAACAACATTACTCCTGATCCACGCCCGATCTCCTGGATGGTTGCAGCCAGCGCGATTACTGCCACCCTGTCATCGATCCTAATCGGCGCACTTAGCGACCGGATGCGATACCGGTGGGGAAGAAAACCATTTCTCCTTATCGGGTATCTCGGTTGGGGGATTACCACTGCCTTGTTTCCGACGGCTGCACTATTCCAACCAATCGGCATCGCGATCTTTATGGCCATTTTGTTTGATTGCATAATGACCTTCTTCGGCTCAGGTGCGAATGACGCAGTCTTTCATGCCTACGTGGCAGATATCACCACCCCGCACAACCGTGGCAAGGTGATGGGGATCCTCGAGATCCTCGTGTGGGTCGCGCTGCTTTTTGTATACGGCGGCGCCGGGCTAATTATCGAGGCAGTTGGATATTTCCCATTCTTTTATATTGTAGGTGGAATGGTGTTTGTCCTTGGGTTAATTTCTGCTTTGCTCTTGGATGAACCAAAGCGACCGGTAAAACCCCAGAGTGAAGGATTTCTACGCAGCATCTTAAACACATTAAAATGGAGCACGCTTCGCGAACAGAAAGATTTCTTACTGGTCCTCGTTGGCATCGCTTTGTGGGGAATCGCCCAGCAGATCTTCTTTCCGTATCTATTGATCTACGTTAATCATTATCTGCACATTGAAACCCTTCAGTCCACCCTGATCATTTTCCTGGCGATCCTGATTGGTGGTATCGGTGCAGCATATCCGTTGGGTCTGCTCACTGACCGTTGGGGCCGTCGTAAAATGGCAATCATTGCGATCATCGCTGAAATGGTCGGATTGCTTACATTCTCATTCTCCCGGTCGTTCGTTGCCCTTGTCTTCACTGCCATATTATGGCTGGCACCCATTAGCGCCTGGACGATCGCGGTTTCAGCATGGAGTAAGGATCTTTTCCCGGAAGACAAAAGGGGGCAGTTCGGTGGTTACGTGATTTTCTTCCAGGTGGCGTTGACCATGGTGCCCGGTCCGTTGCTGGGCAGCTGGCTCACCACCACTTATGGCATCCACACCCTGCTGGATGGCAAGGAAGCTTTCGTTCCTACACCAATCATTTTCCAGGTCGCGGCAATTGCCACGCTTTTGACATTGATCCCGATACTGAAGACCAGGAAAACTCATCAAACCATTGAAAAAGGATAACTCATGTCAGTTCCAGAATTCATCCTCAAAAAAATGATCGTACCGGGAAGCTTCAAGAGCACTGCCAATAGGTTCTCTTTTAAGATTATGAACAGCTTTGCGGCTGCCACAATCTCCAGGTTTAATATTGTCGTCGGTGATGTACCTGTTCCAACGGAAGACGTGAAAATCTCTTCTGGTCAACATCCTCCAATAACCGGTGATGTGATCACTCCCGATAATCAATTGTTATTGCCTGTTGGGTTGGAGATTACTGTTGAGGTCAATGCCAGGCAGGAGAACAAACCAGTGCGCCTGGTGGCGATGACCAGGGAAGTGGGAGAGATCAGTTTTATACTCAATGCTGGTGGTTCAACCCCTAAAAAAAATGCCATGAGACCGCCAATTTTTGCGCGGTTGAGCCCGGCAAAGAAGGCATCCATCAGGATCGACCTGCAGGGTCCTGCCACACCGGCATCTCCATTTATCCTGGGGCAATTCGTGGAACATCTTGAACGGTGTGTCTATGATGGCATTTGGACCCGTGATGGCCGTTCATTACGTTCTGACACCCTTGATCTGATAAAACAACTGGCACCGCCTCTAATCCGTTACCCGGGAGGTAATTTTGCCAGCGGGTATCACTGGGAAGACGGTATCGGTCCCCGTGACCATCGCCCTCCACGCCATGATGCTGCCTGGCAGTCAGAGGAATCCAACCAGGTCGGAACGGACGAATTTCTTGCTTTTTGTGAGGAAACTGGCACGGTTCCACTTCTCGTGGTGAATGACGGCTCCGGAACACCAGAGGAGGCGGCGCGATGGGTCGCCTATTGCAACAGCCCAGTCACCACGGAACAGGGCGCTCGTAGAGCCCAAAATGGACACCCCTCACCCTACAATGTGCAATATTGGGGTATTGGCAATGAAGTGTGGGGACCCTGGCAGATCGGTACCACTTCGGCCGAAGAATATTGCAGACGAGCTGAGCGATTTATCACAGCAATGAAAGCGGTGGATCCTGCGATTAAGATCGTCGCCGTCGGACACAATCCTTTGACAGATGAGCTTGATGATGAAGGGTTTTTATGGAACGAGCCGGTGCTGAAAAACCTGGGCGACCAGATTGATTACCTCTCCTGGCACATATACCAACCTGATAAAAGCGGCTGGCAGGAAACATACGACCCGAAGCAATTGTATTTCTCTGTTTGTGCCGCGCACCTGGACATCGAGAAAATCATCCTGCGTGTGAAAGATCAGATCACTGCCAATGGTGCAATTAATATCAAGCAGGCAGTGGATGAGTGGAACCTCTGGCTTCCTCCTCGTGAAAAAAACGTCAGCATGCATCATGTCACTTACACAATGCGGGATGCCCTTTATGCTGCTTCCGTGTTATTGACTTTCTTCAAACATGGGGATACCGTGGGCATGGCCAACCTGGCTCAACTGGTAAACGTACTTCCACTGATCGAAACAAATAATGATATTGCAATTGCGACTTCCATGTTTTTCCCATTCGTATTATTCAGACAAATGCAGCACAATGTACTTCCGGTTCACATTGAAACTGAAACCTTTAGCAGCCGGGAACAGGCAATCAACCTGAAGGCGCATGAGAATGTGCCCTTTATCGACGGGTTGGCTGCGATCAGCGAAGACAGGTCAAAAATGTCATTCCTGTTGGTCAACCGCTACCCATTCAACCGCGCGAGTGTTGAAATTTGCCTTAATGAAGTGATTGCTTGCACCCCCGGTCATGCCATGCAGATCGTTGCCCCCTCACCGGAAGCATTTAATAGTTTTGACAAACCTGACCGCGTCAGGATCACAGATGCACACATGCCAATTATTAAGGATGGCATCCTGCACATCCACTTGAAACCCTGTTCGGTCTATTATGTTGATCTGAACTTAAAATAACAGGCAGGATCACCACATTATCCTGCCTGTAAAAAGATTCTCGGTATAAGGTTCATCTATCCAACAGAATACGAACATCCGGTTCTAAGAGATCAATCCAAAGTACCTCACGGTTTTTAGCCTGCAAGGCGTGAAGATCTCCTATTGCCTGTGCCCGTTGAAACACGCCAAAGCTCACACCCTGCCCCGGTATCTCCACATCGGTCTGCCGATTTGCTGTGACCAGGATAAATAATCCTGTGTTTGGTCCACCTTTGTGAAACTGCCCTGTCGAGTGCAGGTATCTGGGTCCGAAACCAAGCGTGGTTGGCAGCGCATATTTCAAAGCCAAACGGGTGCGAAACGTTTGCAGTAATTCTTCGTTTTCCCTGTTCCTGGGTAAGAATGCGTTGATTGCAATGTATTGTGTCCGGGACCGGTTTTGCTCAATGTAACTTCCAATCAACCGGAATAGGGATCCGCGTTTCTCGACTGCTTCAGACAGCGGTGTGAGAACTTTTGCACGTGGGTAACCGGCTGATGGAACGATGTCCATGAATTTTCCGTTTTTCTTGAATTCCTCCAGCCCGGTGATTGTGCGAATTTTGGCGTCCTGGACATCCGGTTGATCAAAAGAGTTTACCCCGATCACAGAGCAGGCTGTTGCCACTGCAATTTCCCACAAGTAGAATTGACCGGCCAAATCCTCTTTCTCACCCACACGAAGCGTTACAACAGGATGCCCAACAAGCCGCAATTGTTTCGCCAGTTGATTCTTTTCATTCCCTTTTTCCAGGGAAATGAACAACCTGTCGGGAGAATATTGTCCAATCTCCAGGATCGGCTCGTTCACAACCGGCAGGATCCCTTTTCCGTCTTTGCCGCTGCTCTCAGCAACGAGTTGCTCCAACCAATCCCCAAATGATATCCATTCGTCGTTGGTCAACAGTGTCAGCTTATCCCTGCCGCACCGGGCAGCCGCACCGATAATGGCACCCAACACAATCCCGGGGTTACTTTGCAGTGATTTGTCCTGCTTACATTCTTCCGCCATATTGACGGCGTTATTGACAAATGAATCCAGATCGATGCCCATCATAGCAGCAGGAACCAACCCGAATGCGGTCAACGCGGAATTGCGACCGCCAACTTGTGGATCAGCCTCAAATACTCTCCTGAATCCGCGCTCTTCAGCCAGCCTGGCCAGCCTGGTGCCGGGATCGGTGATGGCAACGAATTGTTTTCCCGGATCTTCCGGACAGATAGCCTTTACCTGATCCCAAAAATAGTCCAGAAACGCGTTGATCTCACCCGTGGATCCGGACTTGCTGGCCACAATGAAAATTGTTCTGTCGATCGGGTTATGTGCCGTAATCGATACAACCTCTTCTGGATCAGTCGAATCCAGCACTTGAAATTTCAAACCATTTTCGTTTGAGTAATCATGCCCTTTAACGATCTTGCTGATCACCTCAGGCGCAAGAGAAGAACCTCCCATTCCAAGTAATACCGCGTGAGTATAACCATTCTCCACAAGCTCTCTGCCCAAATTTCGCAATTCTGGTAGTGCTCCTTTGGCATCGTATGGGGTTGAGATCCAATTCATGCGATTATTAATCTCATCCTGCCCCTTTTGATCAAGTGTCCACAAAGAGGGATCTCGATCAAAAAACCGGTTAACATAGTTGGCGCTTTCAAGTTTTTGAACCTGCTGAATGACATTCGGTGTTAACGACCCCAATTCCTCTAACGCGCTCATTCTTCTCTGCTCAACCGTGTCCAGCAATGAGCGATAGGCTTGTGAAAAAGCAGCTACACCTTCATTTTCTAACTCATCCGTTACATTTTTTACAAAGATTCCACGATATTCTAATTGCTCAAACAGAGATTTCGCCTGCATTAAGTCGTTGTTAATGGTGACCGCCACTTCTCCGTGCTCCAGGAAAGCGTCGAGCGTGTTGGGTGGAACCGTATTGACGCTGTCCGGAGCAATGAGTTCCTCCACATAGATCACATCGCGATATTTCGGATTCTTTGTGCTGGTGGATGCCCACAACGGACGTTGAACGCGAGCGCCAGCGTTTTTTAGTTTTTCAAAACGTTCCCCCGAGAATTTTTCCAGGAAGATCTGGTAAGCCAGCCTGGCGTTGGCGATCGCAGCTTTCCCCGCCAACTTCGTGAATTCTTCATCAGTAATTCTAACTGCGCGTAATTGTTCTTCCAACAATCCATCGATCTTGGTGTCCATGCGCGATACGAAAAACGAAGCCACAGACGCGATCCGGTCGACTGGTAAACCTGCACTGATGCGATCCTCCAAACCGCCAAGGTATGCGTCGATTACCTCGATGTAACGTTCAATGGAAAAAATCAAGGTCACATTGACATTTATTCCGTGAGCGATCGCCTGCCGGACAGATGGAATGCCCTCTTTTGTTGCCGGGATCTTGATCATCAGGTTTGGTCGTTTGATCTGCTGCCACAATTTCTTCGCGTGCAGAACAGTACCATCAGTGTCGTATGCCAGTAGTGGATCTACTTCTATACTGACGTATCCATCCTTGCCGGATGAATTGGAATATAACTGCGCAAAATGGTCTGCAGCCTGTTTAATATCTTCGACAGCCAATTGCCAGAAAATTTCCTCTGATTTCAGACCAGACCATGCCATTGGTTTCAGACTTAGATCGTAATCTTTTGAACTTGCAATCGCTTTTTGAAAAATGCTGGGGTTGGATGTAATCCCCCTGATCGCTCCGCTCGAGATCATTCCGGCGATGGTGCCATCTTTCAATTTTTTTCGTTCGATATTGTCATACCACAGGGATTGCCCAATACCCTCAATTTTCTCAATAATACTCATTTGTACCTATCCTTGATTGCGAATCCCATTTTTTTCAATTGACTGTATCTTTTCAAACCGTCTCACAAAGCGTTCTTCCTGGTCAAATTTTGCAGCCATGTATGCCTTGAGGATCTCTTTGACCAGTTCAATACCAACGATCCGGCTGCCCAGGCAGAGTACGTTCATATTGTCATGCTCCACACCCTGGTGTGCAGAATAGGTGTCATGGCAAATACCAGCGTAAATCCCTTTGATCTTGTTCGCCGCAATACACGCACCAACACCAGAACCACAGATCAATACACCCCTGTCAGCTTGCTTATCTAATAAGGCCTTGCCCATCTTTACAGCAAAGTCAGGGTAATCAACCGGTTCCTGGCTGTAAGTGCCAAGATCCAAAACCTCATGCCCCGCAGCTTGGATGATGTTGATCACTTCGTCTTTTATGGTGAAACCTGCATGATCTGATGCTACTGCTATACGCATAATCACCTCTTTTTATTGAGCAATTTTATGGCAATCGAGTAAATGTTTTCTACAGTAAATCCAAATTTTTCCATTAACTGTTTGTAAGGAGCGGACGCACCAAATGTATCCATGCTGATGATCACTCCCTCATCACCAATCCATTTTTCCCATCCTTGCGAGACGCCCATTTCAACTGCCAGCCGTTTAGTCGTTGCAGCAGGCAGGACAGAATTACGGTATTCTGGAGTGGTTGAATTAAAAAGCTCCCAACTCGGGAACGAAACCACCCTGACGCTGACACCTTCATCCGCCATCCTCTGACCGGCTGCCATCACCAGGCTGACCTCAGATCCGCTGGCCATTAGGATGATCTCCGGTTCGCCCTCCCCCAAATCCGCCAGTACATAACCGCCTTTCTCAAGTTGCCTTGATTTCGCGTATTTATTCCGATCGTAGGTGGGAACCGCCTGCCTGGTTAAGGCGATAAGTGTAGGACCGTGTTTTCGGTTGATGGCAACGCGCCAGGCTTCTGCGGTTTCATTAGCATCTGCAGGTCGGATCACCACCAGGTTGGGGATGGCTCGCAAAGATGCCAGGTGCTCGACCGGTTGATGTGTTGGGCCGTCTTCTCCCAACCCGATGCTATCATGGGTCATCACCCAGATCGTATGCAAATGAGATAATGCCGAAAGACGAATCGCGCCGCGCATATAGTCAGTGAATACGAGAAAGGTTGCTCCAAATGGGATGAACCCACCATGATAGGCCATGCCGTTAACGATGGCACCCATCGCGTGTTCTCTAACGCCGAAGTGCAGGTATTTCCCGCCGTGGTTGTCAGCCTGGAAGGCACTGCTGTTCTTGATCCAGGTATTATTGGAGGGCGTCAGGTCAGCCGACCCACCTGCGATTTGAGGAAAAACATTCGTGAGAGCATTCAACACCTGTCCGGAAGCAGATCGAGTGGCCATACCTTTTTCATCCGTTGCAAAAACCGGAAGTTGTGCCTCCCAATTTACCGGGTATCGTTTTTCCATGCGGTTTTCCAACTCATCCCATTGATCCGGATAACTCCTGGCGTACGACTCAGTTGTTTCTTTCCATTCCTTCCATGCCTGGTGTCCTTTTTCACCCACACCCGTGTATAGTTCGCGTACACTCTCAGGTATATAAAAAACCGGTTCAGCAGGCCAGCCAAGTTTGACCTTTGCGCCATTGAGTTCTTCCAATCCCGGAGGTTCTCCGTGCGCTTTTGAAGTATCCTGCCGGGTGGGCAAACCAAAACCGATGTGAGTTCTGCAAATGATCAACGATGGTCTTTCATCCATTTTGGCTTTAGCGATGGCAGCATCAATGGCTTCAACATCGTTGCCATCCTCAACAAACAAAACTTGCCACCCGTAAGATTCGAACCTTTTTCCTCTATCTTCGGTAAAAGACAGCTCGGTCGATCCATCAATCGTGATCCGGTTATCATCGTAACAATATATGATCTTTCCCAGCTTGAGATGTCCGGCTAATGATGCCGCTTCTGAGCTCACGCCTTCCATCAGGTCGCCGTCGGTGACTATGCCATAAATATGATGATCAAATAATTCCGCATCAGCCCGGTTGTATTGCTTTGCAAGCATGGCTTCAGCGGTCGCCATTCCTACACCGTTTGATAATCCCTGTCCCAGGGGTCCGGTGGTGGCTTCCACTCCGGGGGTGAAACCAAATTCCGGATGCCCGGGGGTCTTGTAACCCAACTGCCTGAAATTCATCAGATCGTCCATTGACACATCAAATCCGGTTAAGTGCAGCAGGCTATATAAAAGCATCGAACCGTGACCGCCAGAAAGGATGAATCTGTCCCGATCCCACCAACCAGGATTGTGCGGATCAAACTTGAGATGCCTGGTCCAGATAGTGTATGCGATTGCTGCCGTACCCATCGGTAATCCGGGGTGCCCTGAATTCGCCTTCTGAACCCCGTCTGCAGATAAAAAACGTAGTGTGTTTATCGCCTGTTCTTCAAGTGTCGCCATTTTCCCTCCAGTCTGATATTCCAATTTTACCATCTGCCAATAAATAAGCCGGGCTGACCAACTCCCGGCTTATGGGCGATTACATTCAGTTTATAAACGCAGTCTTTTCAACCTTAAACTGTTGGTAACAACAAACACACTGCTGAAAGCCATTGCTCCGGCAGCCAACATTGGGTTGAGTAGACCAAACGCGGCGACCGGGATCAATATAACATTGTAGAAGAAAGCCCAGAACAGGTTCTCCCGGATCTTTTTGAGTACTTCCCGAGACAGCAGAATGCTCTTGCCCACCCCCATTAGATCACCGCCAATTAATGTCACCGGTGCGGCGGCCATGGCAACATCCGTACCGGTCCCGATGGCGATACCGAGATCTGCCTGCGCTAGCGCGGGAGCATCGTTGATTCCATCACCAACCATCGTGACGATCCTTCCACCCTCCTGCAAACGTTTGACTTCTTCGGTCTTTTGATCTGGTAGTACTCCGGCGATGAATTTTTGTATCCCGGCTTGTTCTGCGATAACCGCAGCGGTTTGAGGGTTATCCCCGGTCAGCATGATCACTTCCAGCCCTAATTTTTTCAAAGCCTCCACGGATTGCCTGGAGTTTTCTTTAATACCATCAGCAACAGCGATGGCACCATTCACTACACCATCGATTCCCACGATCATCAACGTTTTTCCCTGATTTAGTATCACTTCAATACTTGCAGAGATTTTTTCAATGGATATGCCATTTTCTTCAAGATAATTGGCAGTGCCAACAATTATGGTATGGCCTTCCACAGTGGCTCTTACACCTTTCCCCGGTATGGCGGTAAAGCCTTCTGGTTCACTCAAACCGAGGGATCGATTACCTGCTTCCGCAAGTATGGCTTCTCCAAGGGGATGTTCACTACCTCGTTCCACACTGGCTGCCAGTCGGAGAAGTTCATTTTCCGTAATCGCATTGCTAAAAGTGAGGATATCCATCACCTCAGGCCTTCCCCTCGTGATCGTACCCGTTTTATCCAGTACCACCACATCGGTCTTACCGGCTCTCTCCAGCGCCTCACCAGACCGGAACAGGATGCCTTTCTCAGCTCCTTTACCGGTACCCACCATAATGGCGGTGGGGGTAGCCAGACCCATTGCACACGGACAGGCGATTACAAGCACAGCCACCGCGTTGATCATCGCCCTGGTTACACCCGTAACCTGGTGCCCGGTCGAGGCGGCTGGATCAATGACCCACCACGCTACAAAGGTCAACAAAGCGAGACCAATCACAATTGGCACAAA
>AMWB02137924.1_pt1 | contig 40134 bp, 38 predicted proteins | sample 200311 | NCBI WGS metagenome assembly AMWB02 (sample SAMN02737377, study PRJNA173069) | bioreactor metagenome | biome: anode biofilm in microbial fuel cells | place: USA: California | collected 2010-12-16
CAAAGGGCACCTCATATCCCCATGTAGCTGAATTTTAGTGGTAATCACATTTTTTTAACGATCAGGTTATCTCATCCAGGCAATTGCTGATAAAACTGTGTAGAAAATCAGCGATGCACCAAGCACAATCAAAATACTTCGCAGATATTTATTCGTTGGATACGCGGAAAATAATGCCAGAAGAAAGATTCCCGGTATGACCACGCCAGCGGCAAGCGGTGGCATATAACGCAGCAGTTCCTGAAGACCAAGAAAGAACCAGGGGCCCGATATATAGCTTATCCCGAGGCGGTCCGGTTCAAATGGTGCACTGACGAACACCGAAAAAATCAGCATCAAGCCTATGATTGGTAGGTGGTCACGAATTTTAATTCGGTAGATGCGGAGGTGGTTCCAGGCAAAAATCAGCAAGAGAAGGTCAAGAGCGATAACATGGTGGATGTATACTTTTCGCAGACCATCGGCTGATATATCAAACAGCAGATTGTTGAGCGCATGGCCAACAACAGGTATTGCCTGGATGATATGTTCGGCGATTAAGCCAGCGGAGGAACCGGTATTGTCTCCTCTCAGGATATAACCGGTGAAGAGGAGCAGCAGGATCAGAGGAAGGGTGCCGAGCAGCTGCAGCCATTCTGCAATGCTGTATTTCATGGTTTTTTGATAAACAGCCAGCAGGTGAATGCAGCTGAATAAAAAGAAAAACTGGCTGGTAAAGAAGTGCAGCGACCTGAAGAAACGGCCATAGGGGGCGAGTAGATCGAGGGCGGCGGTTGCATAGGAGGGGTGGAGATAATCGTACTGCAAGCCGACAACGATGCCCGAGAGTAGCGAAAGATAGAAGGCTGTCAGTGCCCATGCGCCCCATTTAATGTCTTTTACGGCGGAAAAATGTCGGCTGATAAGGCTGAACGGACGCTGAAGAGGTTCAGGTAGTAACAACATAGAGCGGGTCGTCTTGTCTTTTCTCGACCGATAAGAAGGTGAGAGGTTTTTGGGCAGGGCCTTTTACAACTTGTCCTGTTTCGACGTTAAAGCGACTCTGATGGCAGGGACATTCTAAAATATCTTTATCTTCCTGGTAATTGAGTTTACAGCCAAGGTGGGTACAGGTACGGGAAAGTGCCCAGCATTTATTATCCCGGTCAAAGAGAATGAATCCCGTTGTGACGAGATAACCGGTTGCCGGTACGGGTTTGCTGATATTGACATAGGTTGGTTTTTTGGGAATTTTGAATCCGGCAAATTGCAAAACGGGGTACAAGAATGCTAAGGTGCCCAAAAAGGTCAGAAATGTCCTGCGGGTATTGCCCTTTTCAGGTGGCTGGTGATTTTTTTTCATAGCTCGGGGAGTAAAGAGAAAAACAGAACAATTCGGCTGGTTATGCTCTCATGGTCTGTTTGACTGAGGAAAACTTGTCGATCAGCATCTTATTGACATGGCTGGGTACCAGGTCGCTGACATCCCCGCCGTTTCGCGCAGCATCCTTGATGATCGATGAACTGATATAAATCCAGCGGAAACCGGGCATGAGAAACACCGATTCGACTTCCCGTTTAAGTTTTCGATTCATGAGGGCCAACTGGAATTCATAATCAAAATCCGATACGGCGCGAATCCCGCGGACAATAGCCTTGGCATTCTGCTGATAGGCATAGTCGACAAGTAGTCCCGAAACGGATTGCACCTGGATACGCTGCCTGCCTTCAAATGATTCTTCAATCATCCGGATTCGTTCTTTCAGGGTAAATACTGGATCTTTTGCAGAGTTTACGGCAACCGCGATAATTAAGCTATCGAAGAGATTGAGTGCTCTGTCAATGATGTCGATATGCCCGTTGGTGATCGGGTCGAACGTTCCCGGGTAGATCGCGATAGATGGTTTGTGGATTTGCTGGCCGGTCATTGTACTCTCTTGTCTAGAATTAATGGGGACGATTAAAATTATCAGGTGCTGTCACAATTTGCCGGAGTTTCTATAAAAATTAAACGCTGCCTCACCATAAACGCGTCTGTCGGTTCGTTCAAGTTTTGTCAGACATGCTGGTAATTCCACTGTTCGCCTTTCCTCAACTATAAGTAGGCCATTCTGAGCTAAAAGGCTACTATTGTTTACGAATTCAAGTATAGAAAAAGATATGTCCTGAGCATAGGGTGGGTCGGCAAAAATGAGATCGAATCCTGACCTGGTTTCTTTGGGTAACTTGTGCGGCGGGATATTTCTGGTCAAATCATGCTGGACAACACGCAGTTCACCCTCTCCTGTATATCCGGTGAGGCAGAGGAGAATATTCTTTTTGATCAATTGCAATGCCAAAGCATTATTGTCTATAAATACGACGAATTGAGCGTTACGGCTAAAAGCTTCGAGTCCCAAAGCACCGGTGCCGGCAAAAAGATCGAGAACCTTCGCCTGCCGGACCTCATCGCCAAGTATGTTGAAAAGAGCCTCTCGCGCTCTATCGGAGGTAGGGCGGATACTTTTTTCGTGCAGGGGAGGAGGTACTAATTTACGGCCTTTCGCCGTTCCGCCAATAATTCTCAAATGTCCGACGACCGTTAAGATTTTCTGCCTTGTGCAGAGCAAGTAAGGGGGAGCATATTATGCTGACAATTACTGGAGATAGCCAAGAACAGTTTCCCCGGCACGAACCTTGTCGCCCACTTTGATAATGATCTCCGTCTCAACCGGCAGGTAGAGATCAACCCGGGAGCCGAACCGAATGAGGCCGAACCGTCTGCCCCGGACCACTGCATCGCCAGGTTCGAGCCAGCAGACAATTCTTCTGGCGATCAGGCCGGCTATCTGAACAAATGCCAGGGTCTTTCCTGCGGGAGTGGTTATAACGGTTGCACAATATTCATTTTCCAGACCGCTCTTGACACTGTCTGCTGCGTAGAATTTACCGGGTTTGTAGATTACTTTTTCGACTTGGCCCTGGCAGGGGATACGATTGACATGGACATTGAAAACATTCATGAAAATAGATATCTTCTGCGTTTCTCCCCCGGTAAAAGAATTGTCCGGAATCTTTTCGACATGGATGACTTTCCCATCAGCAGGAGAGACGAGCGCCTCAGGGCTGGTCGGTCCTAAGCGTTCCGGATCTCGAAAGAAGCAGAGGATGAACGTGGTGGCAATAAAGCCAAGAGTCGCAGCAACGGGCAGACCCAATAAAGCCAGGACAAGAGTACAAAAGGCCGCGAAGCCGATGAATGGATATCCTTCCTTGGCTACCGGCACTTGTGGAGTAAGCATTGCAATGTATACCTTATTTTTAAAAGTGTCTTATTTGGTTTTATTTGCCCGAGACATGGCGATGATGCCGGTTCGTACGATTTCTTTAATGCCTATGGGGCGCAGAATGTCAATGACAGCCTGGATTTTTGATGCCGAACCCGTCAGCTCTACCGCATAGCTCTTCGCGCTTACATCGACAACTTTGCCCCGGAAAATGTCGACAACCCGCAGTACCTCGGCCCGGGTATGGGCTTCTGCCTTCATCCGGATCAGTACCATTTCGCGTTCGACATATTCCTTGTCGGTGATATCCGTCACTTTAATGACGTCGATCAACTTATGCAGCTGCTTGGTAATTTGCTCAACGACGGAATTGTCCCCTCTTGAGACAACGGTGAGAGAAGAAACGCCAGGGTCAAGTGTTTCTGCCACGCACAGACTTTCGATGTTAAAGCCACGACCACTGAACAGGCCGGTTACCCGGGAGAGTACTCCCGGTTTATTTTGCAGAAGTACAGAAATTGTGTGTTTCATCTACATGATCCTGGATGTAATAAATTCAAATTTTTCGCCAAAAACGCCACGTCGATCGGTTTCATTTATTTTACGAAGTTCAATTTTCAAGGCCCGAAAGGAAGATAGCCCCGCCCAAAAGATTTGCGGGATGCTTTTTCATGCCCCTTGCGGGTACTCTGTTCAGTACCCTCTTGAGGGGTATAAGTTCATTAACGAAAAATTTGCTTGTAAAAAGCACAAGTAAATTATTTCTAATTCACTAAACAAGCAGCATTTCGGTGTTCGATTTTCCGGCAGGCACCATGGGGTAGACACCTTCTTCCTTTTCAATTTTAAAATCCATGATAACCGTGTTGTTGGTTGCCAGGGCCTCTTTGATCACCGGTTCCACCTCACTTTTTGTCGTGGCTCTGAGGCCGACTGCGCCGTAGGCCCTGGCCAGATCGACAAAATCAGGAGTGACATCCATGGTTGTTGAAGCGTATCGTTTGGCATAGAACAACTCCTGCCACTGGCGTACCATGCCGAGATAGCTGTTATTCAATATTGCGACCTTGACCGGACACTTATACTGCCTGGCCGTGGCCAGTTCCTGAATATTCATCTGAATAGAGCCATCCCCGGCAATGTCGATTACGGTCTTATCCGGATAGGCCATTTGCGCGCCAATGGCAGCCGGAAGGCCAAAGCCCATGGTACCGAGGCCACCGGAGGTAACAAAATGCCGGGGATGATCGAATTTATAGAACTGGGCCGCCCACATCTGATTCTGGCCGACCTCGGTTGTTATTATAGCCTGGCCACCGGTACATTTATGGAGCATTTCAATAACGTACTGTGGTTTTATGATGTCGTTATTTTCCTTGTAGCAGAGTGGGTGATCAATGGTCCATTGGCGGATGAGGTCAAACCACGGCCTGTGTCTTGCCGCTTCCTCTTCCAGATTAATATTAGCTTTGGTAGCAAACCAGTCATTAATGGCGGTAAGAGCGTTTTTGCAATCTGCCACTATGGGAATATGGACCTTAACATTTTTACTGATGGAGGTGGGATCGATATCTATATGGATGATTTCGGCCTGAGAGGCGAATTCCGCCAATTTACCCGTAACTCTGTCATCAAAACGGGCACCGACGGCGATTAAAAGATCGCACTCGGCAACGGCCATATTCGCCGTGTACGTCCCGTGCATGCCAAGCATGCCCATGGAAAGTTCATGGGTACCGGGGAAAGCACCAAGGCCCATCAAGGTCATGGTTACCGGGATATTGAGCTTTATGGCCAGTTCGGTCAACTCCCTGGACGCATCGGATAAGATGACGCCACCTCCTACATAGAGCACCGGTTTTGTGGCTTTTATAATTTTCTTGCAGGCTTTTTCAATCTGGATCGGATGCGGTTTGTATGTTGGCTGATAGCTCAACATGTTAACATCCTTTTTTTCCGGGTATGTCAGTTGACTGGCCAGGAGATCCTTGGGCAGGTCTACCAGCACCGGACCGGGACGGCCCGTGCGGGCAATATGAAAGGCCTCCCGGATGGTTGGGACTAAGTCTTCAATTTTACTGACTAAATAGTTGTGTTTTGTGCACGGCCTGGTGATGCCGACAATATCCACTTCCTGAAAGGCATCGTTGCCGATGAGTGCCCGGGGTACCTGACCCGTGAGAACAACCAGAGGAATGGAGTCCATGTAGGCAGTGGCAATTCCGGTGACACCATTTGTCGCTCCCGGGCCCGAGGTGAGCAGGGCAACGCCGACTTGACCTGTCACCCTGGCTAAACCGTCTGCAGCATGCACTGCGCCCTGTTCGTGGCGAACGAGAACATTTTCAATATCGGCATCCATCAGGGCGTCGTACAGATCAATGACCGCGCCACCAGGGTAACCAAAAATTATTTTTACACCCTCTTCCTGCAGGCATCTCACGACTGCCTGGGAGCCGGTAACTTTCCCCATCAACGTATTTCCTTATAATGATTATGAAACTTTCATTGGTGTTGAAGAACATGTTGAAAAACCAATGAATTTAGAGCGAGCAGAAAATATATCTGCCAACAGTCGATCTGTCAACCGGCAAAGGGGGATCCGGGGACGGCGGCCCGAAAATGTGTCCTGTCTGCACGCCTTGTGTTCATATCTGCCTGTGTCTGGCACTCTGACGGATAAGAGCCTCCGGCAAAAAACGGTACCGCTTCGTGCGAGGTGCAGGACGCAGAGCAACCGGTTATCTGTGCACGCACCAAAAAACCAGCTTGACATCTTCGGTTGAAGATGTTTACTCTGAGACGATTGAAGCATTTGATTAACATTTATGAGAATCTCTCTACATGCACGCTAAAAACTCACTCCTCTCACTCCTGGCTCTACTCTGTGGTCTACTGTTGCCGGATTCCGTGGCTGAGGAGGAGTTGTAGTTTTATTTAAAACGCAAGACATACCTCAAGAGGCCACGGTTGAAAAACCGTGGCCTCTTTTTTTTTGTCATTGTCAATTATCGGACTCAACTTGTCGAGGAGAAAATATGAACCCTGCATTGGTAAAAAAATATCGACCCTATCCAACGATTAATTTGCCGAATCGAACCTGGCCGGAAAAGAGGATAGAAAAGGCCCCCATCTGGTGCAGCGTCGATCTGCGAGATGGCAATCAGGCCCTGGTCAAGCCGATGAGTCTTGAAAAAAAGCTGGAAATGTTTGGCCTGCTCACCCGCCTTGGATTCAAAGAAATAGAGGTTGGTTTTCCTTCCGCTTCCCAGGTTGAGTATGAATTTACCCGATTGCTTATTGAACAAGATCTTATCCCGGAAGGGATGCTCATTCAAGTACTGACTCAGGCACGGGAGCCGCTGATCAAGAAAACCTTTGCATCGCTCGCAGGGGCCAGAGAGGCTATCGTCCATCTGTATAATTCCACCTCCACCTTACAGCGAAGAACAGTCTTTAAAATGAGTCGAAAAGAGATTGTTGAACTCGCAGTCCACGGCGCAAACCTTCTCAAAGAGGAACAGAAAAAATATCCTGAAACTGTTTTTCGGTACGAATATTCCCCCGAGAGTTTTACCGGTACAGAGTTAAACTTTGCGCTGGAAGTATGCGAAGCAGTGATGCATGTTCTGCAGCCGACTCCAGAAAATAAAATAATTATCAATCTTCCTGCCACAGTCGAGTTGTCCAGTCCCAATATATACGCCGACCAGATTGAGTGGTTCTGTCGCAACCTGTCCGGGCGAGATGCAGCTATAATAAGTATTCATGCCCACAATGACCGTGGCTGTGCGGTTGCTGCAACCGAGCTGGCGCTCATGGCCGGAGGAGAGCGGGTCGAAGGAACCTTGTTTGGCAACGGTGAGAGAACCGGTAATGTTGACATCATCACCCTTGCTTTGAATATGTTTACCCAGGGTGTCGATCCGGAGCTTGACATCACCGATATTAACGGTCTGATTGAGATCTATGAAAGGGTCTGCCGCCTGCCTGTTCACCCACGACATCCATATGCCGGCGAGCTTGTTTATACCGCATTTTCCGGCTCTCATCAGGATGCGATCAATAAAGGCATGCATGAATATGAGGAAACGGAATCGGGCATATGGGCAGTGCCCTATCTGACGATCGATCCGTCCGATGTCGGGCGAACCTATGAATCGATTATTCGCATCAACAGCCAGTCGGGGAAAGGCGGCGTCGCCTATGTGCTGGAAAAAGATTTTGGCTTCAAGTTGCCGAAAGAAATGCAGCCGGAGTTTGGTAAAGTTGTCCAGGGAGTTACCGATAGAGAGGGAAGAGAATTGCTGCACAGTGAAATTTTCCAGACATTTGAAAACGAATATCTCGCTCTGGATTCTCCATATGAACTCAATACCTTTCATGTCATTAAACGACATATGAATAAGGGAGAAAAAAGATCACAGGCGGATGTTGAGTCGACGCTGCTGGTTCATGGTCGGGAAATGATGGTGTCCGCGTCCGGTAATGGTCCTCTGGATGCCTTCTGCTCGGCGTTGAAAAAAGAGGTGACCGGCGATTTTACGCTGACCAGCTACCACGAGCATGCTTTAACCGGCGGTTCGAGCGCGAAGGCTGCAGCGTACATCGAGATTCAGTTACCAAACGGCCAGGTCAGCTGGGGCACTGGAGTTGATACCGATATAATTATTGCCTCGATCAAGGCGGTCCTGAGCAGTTTGAATCGTCTGGAAAAACATGCGCATGACAAAAGAGCTGAACCCGCTGTCGTAGATTGACGCGGCTCTGGTCCTGGCTGATAATTATTTAACGAAAAGGTAGGTGGCGATGCCTATCGCGGCAAGCCATATGTTGGTTATATTCGACACGGTTATATTGAGTATCGCCGCCAGTGGCTTGCCTCTGTTGAGCAGAACCAGGCACGATTTGAACTCCGGCCAGCTGGTCAGGGTGGCCAGAACAACAAAGCCGATGACACCTTTGGGGGCATGGGAGTGGTGTGCTGCGAAGGACACAATCGGATCGAGACAATAACCGGATACCGTCAGGACCAGTATCGCCGGGATGATCCAGTAGCTCGGCTTGAAGTGGTGGTGCTCTTCTTTTTCTTGTATATCTTCTTCTTTGGGGCGAAAAAAGAATAAAATAAGCGTGGTCAATACACAGCCAGACAACCAGAAAATATAGTGGGAGGGATTCAGCAGAAAGAAACTGCCGGCAAAGATGGCCGTGCTGCCAACTGTCACCGCCGTATATATTCGATGTATGGCAAAGGTTTGTATTACTTGCCTGCAGATACCTGCGGCAATAAAAAGCAGTATGGGGTTGATAAAGTTGGATCCGAGCGGGGTCGACGCAGCAAAGACAATGTCGCCGACCAGCAGTCCAACCAGCAGGCAAACGGCTTCGGGACCGTTGGTGATAAATCCGGTTAATGTGCCAATACTCTTGTTATTTTTGAGACATTCTATGAGTATTTCGATGGCAAAGCCGATACAGAGCATGTCGACAATTATTCCCGCTGCGCCGACCGCGGCAAGCGGAACATTTCCCGCAAAGAGCAGGGCGCTACCGAGAAAAAAGATGAGGACCAGAGCCCAGGCAGCGAGATCGAGAATGCCGAGGGATTTTGTGAGAAATTTCTTCAAGATACTGTTAAATGGCTGTGGAGGAGAGTAAGATCAGCGTTTATGGTGGTTGATGAAATCGGTAATATCGGTTCTGCTGATAAATAGGGCACTTAAAATATCGCCGTCGATTTTGAGTGCCGGGATCATCCTGACCCCCTCATTCCAGCTTCGTCGTGGTTCAGTTGCCACATCGATTATTTCCACGTCTATATCCGGATGCTGTGCAGTTATCTCGAGGAGATATTTTTTAGTTACATAACACCGTGGGCAAAACGAAGATTTGTAGAGGCATATGTGCATGGTATGTTGGGCAGGAACTGGAAAACATGGACGGGAGTTCATTACAGTAAAACAATAATATGCTCCAACCATAGCGAATCTCGATTTTTTTCACAACAAAAGACTGAAAATTGTCTGATTTGCATGGCACCGGGGCAAAAAAATACGGTCTTAACATAACAACCCATGACAACCGAACAGACGACATGCAAACAATGCGGCACCTGCTGTAAGCAGGGAGGGCCCGCTTTACATAGCCAGGATCTCGACCTGATCAGGAGCGGCAGAATACCGGTCAGCCGCTTGATCACCATCAGAAAAGGCGAACTGGTCCACAATCCCCTGGCCAAAAGAATCCAGCCGGTGAGCGTTGAATTGGTCAAACTGGTCGGCAAGAAAAGGCAGTGGGAGTGTTTTTTTTACGACGATACACAGGGCTGCACGGTCTATAAAGACAGGCCTTATGCCTGCCGGGTGCTCAAATGCTGGGATATCGTGGAGATTTCCGCTCTCATGGAAAAGGATACCCTCAGCCGCTTTGATATTCTTGATAAAGACGACCCGTTCATTACCCTTATTAGGGAACATGAACGAATCTGTCCCTGCGATGATCTGGGATATCTCCAATCCCATCTGAGTCACTTGTCGGAGGAACAGAAAAATGAACTGGAGCGGCGGGTACAGAGCGATCTGAAATTTCGAGCCCGGGTCACTGTCGATTTTCAGCTGAAAGTGAGTGAGGAGCTTTTCTATTTTGGCAGGCCACTGTTCCAACTTCTGCAATCATTGGGCGTAGAGTTCACTGAATCGTCATCGGGATTTCGCCTTATCTGGGGTACATGACCCTTCAGGTTACAGCCTTCTCAGAAGATGACTGAGATGTTTTTGGGCTTCCATACCATACCTCAAAAAGATCCATTAGATTATCAGCAGGGTGACGCCCTTGCTTTATGCTCAGCTGTGCTCCCTTGCTCTGCGCTGCTTTTTTGCTCATTGTGGGCATTTTAAATGAAATAGTGATAAAAGATGCAAAGATGCCTGGCGATAAAACTGGATTGCTCAATCGTCAATATGGAGCCATTTTTACTTGCAATGTGTCAATATATGGAAAGAGGGTGATGAGAAAAATCAGGAAAAATAGCGATGTCCCCCAAGGATCTCCGGCATCCCTTCGTACAGTGATGACCACGCCTGTGCTCAATCTTTTAACGGGCAGGGTGCATAATGGGAGAAACGGAATAGAAAAGGATTTTTTCAAATTGGAATTCCCGTCCTGGGTGAACATCATCGCCCGCACCGCAAGAGATGAGATCATCCTTATTCGCCAGTATCGTTTCGGGACAGATCGGGTAGAACTGGAGATTCCCGGTGGAGCTGTAAATATCGGGGAACCACCCATTGCGGCCGGGTTGCGTGAACTGCTGGAAGAAACCGGTTATGCCGGTGAAAATGGAAGAATTATCGGCAGGGTTTGTCCGAATCCGGCGCTTCAGGATAATTTCTGTTATACCGTTCTGGTGGAAAATGTACAAAAAATAGCAGATCCTCTACTGGATGAGATGGAGGACATTGAAGTACTGATTGTGCCGGAGGAGGAACCGTTTGCCCTCATAAAAGATGGCATCATTACCCATGGCCTGGTTCTGAATGGCTTGATGTTCTATGCAATGACGAAAAGGATACTTCTCTAAACCAGGTTTGAGCCACTCCATTTAATCCACCTATTGTTCAGCCTCAGCTTTCCACCAACGGGAAAGCTGAGACCCCCAGACGCTGTGACTTGGAGCCTTTTACCAGGTTTTTCTCGAGATTTCTTCCCCTCTCGTCGAGATGGTTATCTGCTCCACCGGCACGGCTTGTCCTGCTTTTTCGATTGCTTTTTTGATGATAACATTCATGGCGGAACAGCACGGGACTTCCATTATGAGAATTGTCAGGCTTTTTAAGTGGCAATTGCGGATAATTTCGGCAAATCTTTCGATATAACTCTCTGCATCGTCAAACTTGGGACAGCCCATCATTACTGCTTTTCCGTCCAGATATTTTTCCTGAAAGTGTCGAGCCGCCACTGCTGTACAGTCCGCCGCGACCAGCAGATCGGCATTCTGCAGGAAAGGTGCATTGGCAGGGATGAGGCGAATCTGTACCGGCCAGTGGGAAAGTGCGGAGCTGCCGGTTTTTGTAGCGGAAAGCTCTGTTGGCATATTCGCAGACTGACAAGACGACCCGCCTGATGCTGCGGCACGGGGAAATGACTGGATATGGGTCGAAGCGCAGCCGCAGTCCATTGTTGCCGGTGGTTGCTGGGTCTTCGCCATTTTCTTTTCCTGCTCCAGATAGATCTCTACGGCCTCCTCGTCAAATTCGTCGGCTTCCCGCTGGATGACCTTCAAGGCTCCGGTCGGGCAGGAACCGAGACAGGCTCCCAGACCATCACAGAGTTTGTCGGCCACAAGTTTGGCTTTGCCGTCAATAATCTTCAGCGAACCTTCGGCGCAATCGGGCACACATTGTCCGCAGCCATCACATAACTCTTCATCAATTTGTATTATATTTCGTACCTGTTTCATATCTTTTATCCTCTTTTTTGGCTGAAGAACACTATCGTCGTAGACTGCTTTTCCCGCAGGGACCATTCAATATCTGTCTTTCCGGGGGAGACAAGCAATGTTTATGTCTCAATAATAACACTGAACAGCCAGAAATCCTTGATCTGGGTCAAGTGATGAGAAGTAAATAAAAGTTTTTCGGCATAATTGTGGTCAAAGTGAAAATTGTACGGCAAGAGTAAGGCTGAAATAAAAAAGGCGCGGCATCGATTACGATACCGCGCCACGCCCTGAAAGCAGGAAGGATAATTAATTATCCGAGGATGGTCTTCAGGTCTTCCTCAGGTGTTGCCGCGATTGGCTTGCAGTCAAAGTTTTCTACCAGCACATTGAGGACGTTTGGCGAAATAAAGGCCGGCAGGGAGGGTCCGAGGCGGATATCTTTTATCCCTAAGCTGAAAAGGGTCAACAGAATAACTACTGCCTTTTGCTCATACCAGGAAAGTATCATCGACAGCGGCAGGTCATTGACGCCGCATTCAAAAGCACCGGCGAGGGCCACCGCGATCTGGATTGCCGAATACGCGTCGTTGCATTGGCCGACATCGAGAAGGCGGGGGATGCCGCCGATATCGCCAAGCTTTTTGTCAAAGAACCGGAATTTACCGCAAGCAAGCGTTAAAATCATGCAGTCGTTGGGCACTTTTTCAACGAATTCGGTGTAGTAGTTACGGCCTGGTTTGGCGCCGTCACAGCCGCCGACCAGGAAGAAATGACGAATCGCCTTACTCTTTACCGCCTCAATCACCTTGTCGGCGACACCGAGAACCGTATTGCGGCCAAATCCTACCAGGACGCTGCCTTTATCCGTGTCCGCAGAGAAGCCGGGAAGTGCCAGGGCACGGTTAATGACCGGGGTGAAGTCCTTGTCGCTGCCAATATGAACCAGCTCCGGCCAGCCGACCAGACCCGTGGTAAAGACGTTCGCTTTGTAGCTTTCCGCAGGTTTCTGGATGCAGTTGGTGGTGAACAGGATGGCACCCGGGAACTCGGGAAATTCTTTGGCCTGATTCTGCCAGGCGGTGCCGAAATGGCCATAGAAATGGGGGTATTTTTTCAGCTCCGGATAGCCATGACAGGGCAGCATTTCACCGTGGGTGTATATGTTTATACCTTTGCCCTCGGTTTGTTTCAGCAATAATTCGAGATCTCTCAGGTCATGGCCGGTGATTAAAATTGCTTTGCCGGCTTTGGCGCCAAGAGGTACTTCGGTCGGGGTCGGATGACCATAGGTCCCGGTATTCCCGGCATCAAGCAGTTCCATGGCTTTGAGGTTGACTTCACCGCATTTCATGGCCAGGCCGACCAGTTGTTCCAGGCCTTGTCCGCTCTTGGTGAATTCCGCCATGGTCTCATGAATATAGGTATAGATGGAATCATCTTCCTGGCCGAGAATGGCGGCATGGTCGGCGTAGGCGGCAAGTCCGCGCATACCGTAAACGGTGATCTGTTTCAGAGAACGCAGGTCTTCGTTTTCGTCAAGTTTATTGATGAAATCAAGATCCTGCCCCTGGGCAATAAGGCCGTCAAGGGTCGCAGCGGGGGCAAATGACGCGGCCGGGGCGGAGAAGTCGACACTGCCGCCGGCGGCGATGACTTTCACTTTGAGTGCGTCACGTAAGGCAACGGTTTTTTTGATCAACTCCTGGAAACGAACCGGGTCAAAATCGACATTGGTAAGGCAGGAGAAAATGGCCTCGAGGCTGAAACGGTCGACCGCATTGTCGATAAGACCGACTTTTCTTCCGGCTACGGCTACCAGAGATAAGCCCTGCACTGCATAGGTTAGAAGATCTTGAAGTGCTGCAACATCACCTGGTTTGCCACATACGCCGATCTTGGTACAACCGGTTCCCTTGGCAGTTTGCTCGCATTGATTACAAAACATGGTACCCTCCTGAGTCGAGTTTATGTATTCCTTATCTGAATACTTGTTAGATGGATTGGTCAATTAAGAAGGCGAGAGCTGCATTTCTCAATCGATGTTAGAATGAGGATACACGACATACACTGCCGTATCTTTGATTTAGGTCAAGAAGATAGTCTTTTTTTTTAATATTACAATGTGGCGACAGCAAGGAGGGTGGAAGACGTTGCCTTGTCATAACATCCGCCGGAATAGTCGCCAAAGATATCTACCCGTGCAAACCCGGCCTTGCCGAAAAGAGCGAGCCATCGATCGGCAGAGAACCCGGCGACAGTATAGATGCTGTGCCAATCTTCGTTCGCCTTGCCTGCCTGCATCGGCCGCACCCGGAATCGCTCTTCTATCTGCACCGATTGGGTTTGCGGAATATAGTGTTTCCGTATCTCTTTGATAAGTTTCCCCCCTTCAGGGCGATCGAACAGCTGAAACTGGAAGGTCCTTTGCTGCAGGATAAATTCTTTGCTCGGAGCAAAAAGCTGGGCCAGAAGTTTGCCTCCAGGCTGCAAAAGGTTTCTGCAGTGACGCAGACACTGCGTAATTTTCTCTTCGGAAACAAGCAGGTTGAGTGTATTGTAAGGAATCAGGATTGCAGCAAAATCAATGGGAAAGGCCAGTCGGGCCATATCCATACAGATATAGCAGAGCTTGTCCGTATAAGAGTTGCTCGCCTGCATGGCCAGCTGCAGCATGGGCAGGGAGATATCTATGCCGACAACAAGACGATCAGGACAATTTTCTCCTGTCAGTCTGCGGGCGATGCGTCCGGTACCACACCCAAGCTCAAGGATAGTTCCCTGTTTTGGTAAACGCGGTTTGAAAAAGCTCATATCCGCAGTGTAGCCGTCCATTTCAAGGGCGTAAAAGGAACAGGCAAGTTGTTCAGACAGGGGCTGAAAGACATCCTCGGGTTCATCATCGTAGTCCTGATATATTGTAACCATAGATCTCCAGGTTGACGCTAGCTGTTTTCTCTCTATCCTGTTATTATTGGTCGGCCACGATAGCATATGGAGTTTGACCGGACAAGAAAGGAAGGGCAGGAACCGATTTGCTTCGCGGCTACTATTTTCTGTTTTGATCAAATTGTCAATTCTTACTGAAGAAGGGGGCAGAATTGAAAAAGAACGCGCACCCAACAGTCTATTCCACCGACCACGGCAGGATCCGGCCAGCCGGCAGCAAGCCGCAAAATTCTGTCCCTGCAGGAGATGGGATCGTCAGAATCGGCAGGGAGACCAAGGGGCGGAAAGGAAAAGGGGTGACGATAATTTCCGGAGTGCCCCTCGATGCAACCGGGCTTCAAGCCCTGGCACAGGATCTGAAACGGAAGTGTGGCTCCGGAGGTACGGTGAAAGAGGGCCGCATTGAAATTCAAGGGGATCACCGGGAGATGCTCTGTCTAGAGTTGCCAAAACGGGGCTGGCAGGTAAAGCGCTCAGGGGGATGAATGTGGTGTGAACAGAAGATCTCAACGTGGTGAATCGTCATGATCGTATCGAATATAAAAGTTTCATCTCTTTTCTTGCTGAAAACCTGGCTGTGCGCCATCTTTTTTGGATTTGTTGCCGGTCAGATAAATCCGGCTTGGGCAGCCGATCCTTCCGCAGTACCGACCATGGATATAACTTTTCAAGAGCAGTTGATCTCTGCCGAACTGGTTGGTGTTCCACTTATCGATGTGCTGCAGCGCATTCAACAGGAGTTCGGCTTCAAAGCACATTTTCATGGGGATCTGACGGAGCCGATCACCATGACATTTACCGATATGCCATTGCTGAAATGCCTGAAAAACCTGACGATCAATCAATCCCTGTCGGTTGCTACCCGACCGGCCAATGCGGAGGCGGGAAGCGAGGCGGCAAAACAGATTGCCGAAATATGGGTTCTCAGCCGAAGCAAGACAGCACAGCCTGTGAACATGTATCCTGCATCGCCGGAAACGCAGGAGCATCCTCAGCCGGAATTGCAGGCACCTGGTCCTTCTGAAGTGCCGGTCAATGCCGGTGAGGAATCTGCCGGGCAGGAAATAAATGCACCGCAGGAGAATGGTCCTGCCGATCAGCCTGTGAATGAGGGGAATAGTGAAGAAGGCACGAGTCAGTAAACAAAAGAACAACTTGCATCGACCAGTGATCCTGCGTTTATTCTGGCGATGACGGAATTGTCATAGAATGTGGATAAAAAAATATTTGAACGCATTCGAATTTTATTCGCCGGGCTCAAAACCGATTTTGCTGATGGCCGCTCTGATCTGTTCCCTGGGGACATTGTTGTTGGTGTAGGTGGCTTCTCCCTTGTCAAGATTTACGCTGACCTGTGAGAGGCCGGGGACCGCTTCAAGGGCTTTTTTTACTGAGCCAACGCAATGCTGGCAGCTCATTCCTTTAATCTTAATGTTTTCCATTTTATTCTCCAAAGGTTACCAGTTCTGTCTGCCGCCGCTCTGTGACTGAGCAGTGCATGGTAATCATTTGTGCTGAAAATACCAGTGCAGAATGTCGAGTATCGTGCACAAGGCAGGCTCCGGTGCCGTGGGTCCCGCTATCTTGTGCTGCATGATAATCTCGGCTGGTAAAAGTCACTCCGTCCTATTGCCACAATGTCGTATTTGGATTACTATGTGCAATATGTCAAGAGGAGAGCCGATGCGAAAAGTGCTGTATTTTATTATTGTCCTGTTGTTGGTATTTCCCTTAGTCGGACTGAGCTCTGCAAGCAGGCTGTCGAACTGTTGCCATAAAGAGATGCAGATGGCCGACTGTATGTGTACGCAACAGACAGAGGGAATGCGTACTGCTTCAGGCGATGATCTGTCTTCCGGACAGGGTTGCTGTCTGCTTAACAGCTGCGGGGGTTCGATTGCCGCAAAAGATTCTGCCCTTATTTCAACGTCATTATCTCTGGAATTTGGCGGGATGATCGAAGAAGCTTCCTTTTCGCCAATTATGCAACCGATAAAACCGGAATTACGGCGCACCGGATTATTGCTGGCTCATTTCCCCTCCGCACCTCTCTACACCCTCCATTGTACCTTCCTCATTTAACGTTTTTATCATATATTTTCAGATGTATCTGACAAAGTAATTCCAGCGAAAAAACAGGACGTTGCGACCAGGTATTGACAACAGTTGTTTCGATACCATCCTGTAGTTTTACCCTGTTGTATCCTGAAATTATGATACGGCACCTATGTCTCAACAGGTGTGTCGCCCAGGCTTTTAGAAAAGGAGGGTGTATGATTGCAATTGTCAGGCAGATGCTGGTCGTGGTGTGTATGGTCATCGTTTCGGCTGTTATTGTCGAGGCTGCCGCACCGGCACCGGACCTCGCCATGCTTGTGGAAGAGGCATACCAGAACAATCAGGAACTTCTCAGTATGACGGAAAATGCGCAGGCATTGCGGGCTGAAGCCCCTTTTGCCGGGTCGCTGCAGGACCCTGTGGTTGGAGTGAGCGTTGCCAATCTCCCGGTTGACAGTTTTGCCTTTGACCAGGAGCCAATGACCCAGAAACAGCTGTTTGCCTCCCAGAAATTTCCCTGGTTCGGCACCCTTGATCTTCGGCAGCAGGTCAGTCAGCTCAAGGCCATGGAGGCGGAATACCAGGTCCGGAGCAGGAGACTGGAGATAGCGAAAGAACTGGCTGGAGCCTGGTATGACCTTGGCTATACCATAAAAAGCCTGGAAATTAATGAAAAACTTAAGGCCCTGGTTACCCAGATGCTTCGCGTGGCGGAAACAAGGTACGCCACCGGTGAAGGCTTGCAGCAGGATATTCTGGCCGGCCAGGTGCAGCATTCTGAGCTTATCGATGAAGGGGTAAATCTGGCGAGTCGTGAGCAGGTTATCCGCACGCAGATCGGCAGTCTGCTCAATCGAGGCCAGTTTTTCGACCACATCGGGCCCCTGGTCCTGGATGAACCTGGTAAACTTCCAGATCGAGGCCTGCTGAACCGAGCCGCCCTCCAGAGTAATCCACTGGTTCAGCAGAAAAAGGTGGCAAGAGACCGGGCTAAAGTTGAGGTGCAGCTGGCTGAAAAAGCCTATCTTCCTGATTTTAATGTGCAGCTCAGCTATGGCCAGCGTGAAGATCGACCCGATTTTCTTTCGGCCTCAGTGGCCATGACGGTGCCGCTCTGGCAGTCAACCAGTCAGGACAGCAAACTCGCCGCGGCCAAAAAGCGTTTTGCCGCGGCACAAAAATCACTGTTGGGGCTCAGCCGGACGCTGCCGCAAAGTATTGACAGGGTGCTGGCTGAGATTGCCGGAGCAAGAGAAAATTATTCCCTGTTTAATGAAGCCCTGTCTGTACAGGCAGCGCAGCTCGCCGATGCCTCTCTGGCGGCGTACTCGGTTGGCAAAGTTGAGTTTAATACCATGCTCGCTGCCCGTATCCGACTGATGCGCTTTCAGTTGAAGGCAGAAAATTACAAATCGCAGATCTATAAGAAACAGGCAGAACTGGAAGAGATTGTCGGCACCAGGCTGTCGTCTCTGGAGGGCGTGCAATGAAACCGATAGTCCAGACACTGATTGCCGTATGGTTTATCTTTGGCGCAGCTCTACCCCCGACCCTGGCTGGATTGAAGGCCGGTGACGTCGATCCCAAGAACGGCAAAGTCATAAAATACTGGGTTGCACCAATGGATCCGACCTATATCCGCAAGGAGCCGGGAAAATCCCCCATGGGGATGGATCTCGTCCCTGTGTATCAGGAAAAAGACGGTGAGAAACTTCCTGAATCGACCATTAAAATCGATCCGGTGACCGAGCAGGATATGGGCGTGCGGACGGCGACGGTCAAGCGAATGGCATTGACAAAGTCGATCCGGGCTCTGGGTACAGTGACCTATGATGAAACCAGGATATATGCCGTCAACCTGAAATTTGATGGCTGGATCGACAAACTGTATGTCAATTTTGTCGGCGAAAGTGTGACCCTGGGGCAGCCTCTTTTCGACATTTACAGCCCCGAGCTCTACACCACCCAGCAGGAGTATCTGCTGGCCGAATCCCAGGCCGCAGGTCTTGCGGCCAGCACGTATCCGAGCGTGCGCGAAAATGCTGCCAGACTGCTGCAGGCGGCCCGGCAGCGCTTGGAGTACTGGGATCTTGAGGAGAAGCAGATCAGGCAGTTGAAAAAGAAAGGCACGGTGAAAAAAAATATTACCGTCTATTCGCCGGCTACCGGGGTGGTCATTCAAAAGGACGCTCTTGCCGGTCATTTCGTCAAGGCCGGCATGCACCAATATGAGATCGCCGATCTCTCCAGGGTCTGGGTGGATGTCGAGGTCTATGAATACGAGCTGCCGTTTGTCAAAAAAGGGATGCCGGCGGGGATGGAGTTGTCCTATCTGCCGGGCAAACGCTTTGCAGGGACTGTCCTTTTTATCTATCCCTTTCTTAATCCACAGACCCGTACGGTAAAGCTCCGGCTTGCCTTCGATAACCCGGAAGGACTGCTGAAACCGGAAATGTATGCCAATGTTTATCTTCAATCTCTGATCGATCCGGCGGCTCTGGTGATCCCCCAGGAGGCGGTCATCGATTCCGGGCTGCGCAAGGTGGTGTTCGTCGCTTTAGGCGATGGGCAATATGCACCGCGCAAGGTCACGCTGGGGGTGGAAGGGGAGCACAATACGTTTCAGGTTCTGGATGGGCTGAAAGAGGGCGACACCATTGTCACCTCGGCCCAGTTTCTGTTTGATTCCGAGTCCCGGCTGCGTGAGGCTATTCAGAAGATGCTCGAGCCTCGAAGTGACAAGCCGCCCGTGCAGCCATCGGCCGGTGATCTTGATATGAGCAAGATGAAGATGGACGACAGTGATCTCGACATGAGTAATCTGAAGATGGATAAATGATGCCACGACGCCTGACAGGAGATACTCTCGATGATTAAGGCAATAATTGAATATTCCATCCGCAACAAATTTCTGGTGCTGATGTTGACCATCTTTGTGGTAGCCGCAGGCATCCTGGCGATGCTGAAAACTCCGCTCGATGCGATTCCGGATCTTTCCGATGTCCAGGTCATTATCTTTACCGAATTTCCCGGCCAGGCGCCCCAGGTCGTCGAGGATCAGGTTACCTACCCCCTGACCACTGCCATGCTGGCGGTGCCTTTTGCCAAGGTGGTGCGGGGCTATTCCTTTTTCGGCATGAGTTTTACCTATGTCATTTTTGAGGACGGCACCGATATGTACTGGGCCAGAAGCCGGGTACTGGAAGCGCTGAATTCCATTAGCGGCAGGCTGCCTAAGGGTGTTTCTCCGACGCTTGGACCGGATGCCACCGGAGTGGGCTGGGTCTTTCAGTACCTGGTGGAAAGCGATCGCCACGATCTCCAGCAGCTGCGCTCGATCCAGGACTGGTTTCTGCGCTATGAACTGACCAGTGTGCCGGGGGTCTCTGAGGTGGCGTCCATAGGCGGCTTTGTCAAGCAGTACCAGGTGATGGTCGATCCCAATAAACTGTTGGCCTATAACATTCCCCTGCAGAAAGTGCGCCTGGCCATCCAGCGTTCCAATAACGATGTGGGCGGACGGCTGGTGGAGATGGGCGAAACCGAATTTATGGTGCGCGGCCTGGGCTATATCCATTCCATTGCAGACCTGGAAAATATCCCGCTCAGCTCCGATAAGGGGACACCGGTGTTGCTGAGAAATGTAGCGAGGATCACCATTGGCCCCGAGCTGCGGCGCGGGTTGATCGATTTTAACGGGACCGGGGAAGCAGTCGGCGGTATTGTTGTGATGCGCTATGGCGAAAATGCCCTGGCGGTCATCAACAAAGTCAAAAAACGGCTGTCGGAGATTAAATCAGGGTTGCCCGAAGGTGTTTCCATTCGGCCGGTCTATGATCGGTCCGGGCTGATCCTCCGGGCGATTGACAATCTGAAACGAACCCTGCTGGAAGAAAGTCTGATTGTCGCCCTGGTGTGTGTCGTCTTTCTTTTTCATCTGCGCAGCGCCCTGGTCGGCATTATCACCCTGCCTATCGGAGTGCTGATCGCCTTTGTGATCATGGAACGGCAGGGAATCAATGCCAATATCATGAGCCTGGGCGGAATTGCTATTGCCATCGGCGCCATGGTCGATGCCGCTATCGTCATGGTGGAAAATGTCCATAAACATCTGGAACAGGATAAGGGCAAAAAAGATCACTGGGAGATCATCCGGGAGGCCTCGGTGGAGGTCGGACCTTCGCTTTTTTTCTCGTTGCTGATCATTGCGGTCTCTTTTTTGCCGGTTTTTACTTTGGGAGCCCAGGAAGGCAGAATGTTTCGTCCGCTGGCCTATACCAAGACATATTCCATGATGGGCGCAGCATTCCTGGCTATTACCCTTGTACCGGTGCTGATGGGGTATATGATCCGCGGTAAAATAATGCCGGAACATAAAAACCCGGTGAACCGGTTTCTTATCTGGATCTATCACCCGATTATCAAACTGGTCTTGAAAGTAAAATTTCTGGTGGTGGCCTTGGCCGTTGTGGCCCTGGCTCTGGCCTGGATCCCCTATAAAAGGATGGGCTCTGAATTTATGCCGCCGCTGAACGAGGGCGACCTGCTGTACATGCCGACGACCCTACCGGGCATCTCCATCACCAAGGCCAAAGAATTGCTGCAGCAGACAGACAGGATCATCAAGTCCTTTCCGGAGGTGGAAAATGTGACAGGGAAGGCGGGACGGGCTGAGACGGCAACCGACCCGGCGCCACTTTCCATGCTGGAGACAATCATTACCCTGAAGCCGAAGTCCGAGTGGCGAGAAGGTTTGACCATCCAGTCGCTGGTGGATGAAATGGATAAAGCCATTCATTTTCCCGGACTGACCAACGCCTGGACCATGCCTATCAAGACCAGGATAGATATGCTTTCCACCGGGATCAAAACGCCGGTGGGTTTGAAATTGATGGGCGATGACCTGCAGACCCTCTCCGAGATCGGTGAGAAAGTCGAGGCGGTAATAAGAGAAGTCCCCGGTACCACCAGTGTCTATGCCGAGCGAGTCACCGGCGGCAATTTCTTCGATTATAAAATCAACCGGGAGGAGGCGGCACGGTACGGCCTGACGGTCGGCGACGTGCAGGATGTGATCACGACCGCTATCGGCGGTTTGAATATTACTTCGACGGTGGAGGGGCTGGCCCGGTATCCGGTCAACCTGCGCTACGGGTCCGAGCTGCGCGATACCCCGGAAAAACTGCGGCGCATCCTTATCCCAACTCCGAGCGGAGCACAGGTTCCCATTACCCAGGTGGCGGATATTGTCATCCATAAGGGTGCGCCGTCGATTAAAAGCGAAAACGCCCGAAAGAATGCCTGGGTTTATGTGGATATAACCGGGGGCGATGTGGGCGGGTATGTCAAGAGGGCTCAGCAGGCGGTGGCGGAAAAAATCAGTCTTCCACCGGGATACAGTATTGTCTGGTCCGGTCAGTATGAGTATATGATTCGGGCGCAGCAGAAACTGAAGGTCGTGGTACCGGCGACCCTGATTATCATCTTTCTGCTGTTGTATCTCAATTTTAACAATATTACCGAAAGCCTCATCGTTATGCTGTCCGTGCCTTTTGCCCTGACCGGAGGGTTATGGCTGATGGATTTCATGGGCTACAATATGAGCGTCGCCGTAGCCGTCGGCTTTATTGCTCTCGCCGGGGTGGCGGCGGAGACCGGGGTGGTGATGCTCATCTATCTCGATATTTCTTATCGGAAATATAAAAAGGAATACGGTGCTTCCTTTTGCAGAGAGCATCTCAATATGGCCATTGAGCACGGTGCCGCACTGCGGGTACGACCGAAGATGATGACTGTTGTCGCGATCATAGCCGGTCTTGCACCGATCATGTGGTCCAGTGGTACCGGGTCCGAGGTGATGAAGCGAATCGCTACCCCGATGGTTGGTGGTATGGTCAGTGCTACGGTATTGACCCTTGTCGTGGTTCCGGCTATTTACGGGCTCTGGAAGGGCGTCGGCTTGCCCGTAAAGCCACCGGAGCCAGAAAAATGAAAAAGGTGAACGTTATGAAAAAAACAGTAATGATGTTGGTTTTTTGTGGTGTCTTTGTGGTCGGCAGTGCCATGGCGATGGACAACAAGAGCTCAGACCATGCCCAGCATGAAACCCAGGCAACGATGGACCAGCCCAAAATGGGGGGCATGGATCATAGCCAGATGGATCATGGTTCAAGTCAGGAAGGAGGAACCTTCAAGCATGCAGTAATGGTCGACGGTATCCATGCCGAATTCCAGATCATGGAACTGGCCAGCATGAATATGTCTGATCCGGAAGGACGTACCCATCATGTGATGGTTTCATTTATGAAAGACGGGCAGCCGGTTGCTCAGGTTGTTGGTAAAGTAAAGCTTATAGCGCCGTCTGGCAAAGAGCAGATCGGTGACCTGAAGGATTTTGGCAGCGGGGTTTTTGCTGCCAATTTTACCATAGATGAACATGGCCAATGGGGAGTGATCTGTCTTTTTAAAGATATGGGCGGAAAGCACACCGTCAAATTCTGGTACAAGCATGGTGCAATGTAAAGTCCAGGCTATCTGCTCTGAGCCTCATCTATGAGAGGAATCCCTTGTGGCTGTTACGGCAGGTTTCTCTTCCTGCTTCTTTTTGTCGTATCTTTGCAGGAAGAGAAATTTAAAGAAATTTATTTAATATAAAATCAATTATATACCAGCTTACTCCCAGTATCGCCAGCAGCAGCAGTGACTTCCACAGACTGTTACGCGCGCGGATAAGATAAACGGTGGTTACGTCGCCGTCATGATGTTGATCGACATTGATATGGTCGACACTGAAATAATCCTTCTTGCCGTTATCTGCTTCAATCTCAACCACGTCTCCGAGATTAATTTCCTCTGATTCCAGGTGTACCATTTCACCGGGGACTTCCGTATCAGTGGCCATGAGCACATAGCGATAGGTGCTGAGCGCAGTGTCTTCAAAGATGTCCTGCATCACTCTATCCGGTGTGGCCTCGTTGTCGCCCGGTCTACCTGTAGTCTGTTTATCTGAAGAAGGGGTGTTCATATCTGGTCTTTTATTCGATTGTTGATTGTGTCAAACAAAAGTGTCACCTGAAAACTAGCGTCGAGGTGCCGCCGAAAGAGCACGGTGCGCATGCAACGGAAGAGGTCCGCAGTCATTTCTTCCGTTGTCAGGTATGATAGCTGATTTGTTGCGGTGGCGCAGCCATTTTATTGCTCCACTTGTATATGCAAAGGAAATTCATAAATGAAATTGATTGTGCCCCTGGTGGGTATCTATTTAATTGTGCACTGTAACTATATGTCCTGATTTATATCGATTGCATTGAAGGAAGGAGTTAGATGCTATACTGTGCACATGATTCAACCTGTTTATATATTCTCACTCCTGTTTAGCGATACTGCTTGAACCTTTCTCACCACATATGTCCACATCAAAGCGCTGCATTTTTTCCCAACCTTCCTCGCTCAAAGTCAAATTATTACTATGGCTTATGCCTATAGTAGTGACGGGGTTTCTCTCTCTTAATTTAGGGGCGTATTGGTATATTGAAAATATTATCGAAGATGCATTATCAAAAAGTATGCTTGCTTCCGTTGGTAAAAGTGCTGAAAGCATAAACAGGTGGCTCGCAACAATCATGATTGAGCCCGAAACCATTGCTGCCACTCCTGCGGCACAAGGGGTTAATCGGGATTTTAGTTTGCTTGACAGCCAGAATATTAACCGGCATAAAATCCTTCATGCCAAACATCCCGATATTTTCCAGGATATTTATGCGGCAAATCGTCATGGCGAATACCACACTATTCAGCCAAAAGGCGATGGTTTTGAAATCTTTATCGGTGATATCCGCAACAGACCATATTTCCAATCTATTATGGCCGGAGGACCCACCCAGATAACGCCTCCGTTGATATCTCGAACGACCGGTATACCGACTATATTTATGGTATCTCCTATTGTTGATGAACAGGGACAGCCGCAAGGCTTGATTGGCGCCGGCATTTCTCTGCAGTATATTCAAAAGATAGCCGAAGAACTGCGCGCCGGCCAAACCGGTTATGGCTTTGTCCTGGCGAAGGATGGCACCTTTATCTTTCATCCGGAGGCACATTTTATCATGCAGTCTAATGTTATGAAGCTCGAAAACAGCTCGATGAAGGCACTTGGTGCGAAGATGCTGTCAGGTGCTTCGGGTTTGTTTCGGTATTTCGATAAAGGGCAGATTATGTTGGCCTTTTTCCAGCCTGTTCCGATTGCCGGATGGTCCGTTGCCACCGTTTTGCCGGAAGCTGAATTGTATGCCCCTGCCATCAAAATGATCAAGCTGCTGGCTGGGCTGACCTGTTTGTTCATTGTTTTAGTGGGCACAGCAATTCTGCTTGCAGTCCAAAATCTCACCAGACCTCTGCAGCTGCTGGCAACTCGAGCTGAGGATATATCTGCAGGAAACCTGGAAATGCCGGCGTTGGCGATACAATCTCATGATGAGTTAGGCACATTGTCCGATGCCTTTAATGCCATGACGGCCAACCTGCAGACCACCATGCGCGGGCTGAGGCAGAGTGAGGATAACTATAGGAGTATCTTCGAAAATTCTTTGCTGGGTATTGCGCAGACCTCCCTGGATGGTCGGGTGCTCAATGCCAATCCTGCTATCATGCAGATGCTGGGGTATGACTCTTTTCAAGAGATGGCGGCAGCACTTGCAGACATCCATACGCAGCTCTATGTTGTTCCGGAAGATCGACAGCAAATTATTGCACTTCTTCTTGAATATGGCAAGGTCCAGGGGCGGGAGGTACAGTTTTTTCGGCGCGATAAATCCAAGATTTCGGTCATTATGAATATGGCTCTCATTCGCAGCCCCACGGGCGTGCCAATTCGCATCGAATCCCTGGTCACCGATATCAGCGATCGGAAGAAGGCGGAGTACGAGCGCGAGGTGCTTCAGGAACAATTGATTCAGGCGCAAAAACTTGAGGCTGTTGGCCAATTGGCGGGCGGCGTTGCTCACGATTTTAACAATATGCTTTCCGTAATAATCGGTAAAACGGAGCTGGCCTTGCTCAAGGTTCAACCGTCCGATCCATTCTATAAAACATTTGTTGATATAGGCAAGGCCGCCGAACATTCAGCGAATCTCACGCGACAATTACTCACCTTTGCGCGGAAACAGACGGTCGCGCTTAAAGTGATCGATCTCAACGAAGTGCTGGGTGAAATGGTTACTATGCTGCGCCGCCTTATTGGCGAAGATATTGAGTTGATACAGATGCGAGCCAGCGGTCTGTGGCCGATTCGAATCGATCCCGATCAGGTGTGTCAAATTCTGGCCAATCTGTGTGTTAACGCCCGTGACGCAATTGATGGCATCGGCAAAATATGCATTGAAACGAAAAATGCCTCTTTTGATAAAGCCGCCTGCGCCAGGATTCCTGATTGTCACCCCGGTGAATATGTCTGCCTCACGGTAAGTGATGATGGTTCCGGCATTGATCAAGAGACGTTGACCCATATTTTTGAACCATTTTTTACGACCAAGGAAATTGATAAAGGAACCGGTCTGGGATTATCTACGGTTTACGGTATTGTGCAACAAAATAGAGGAGTTATTGCCACGAAGAGCGAGGTCGGCCATGGTACATCCTTCAGCCTCTATTTTCCAAGATACCAAGGTGATGCGCAACATTCGCCTGCGCAAAAAAAAGAGGAAGTTCTTGTCTGCGGCAGTGAAACAGTGCTGCTGGTAGAAGATGAGCTGAGTCTGCTGGAAATGGCCAGGGAAATGCTTGAAAAGCTTGGTTACACGGTATTGGCTGCCAATTCAACTGAGGACGCGGTCAGGATGGCGGAGCAACATGCGAAAAGCATTCAACTGCTGCTGACAGACGTTGTTATGCCGGTAATGAACGGGCGAGATCTCGCCGATCTTCTCAGGGCTGTTCAACCTGATCTGCAATGCCTGTTCATGTCGGGATATGCGGACAACATCATCACACATCAGGATTTGCAGGACAAGAGCTTGCATTTTCTGCAAAAACCTTTCTTGATTCAGGATCTGGCACACAAACTACGGGAAATATTGGATTTAGAGACAGGATGAAAAAAGTCTGGCCATGGCATCTCTCGAAGTGCCATTTTACGCAGAGTCAATGCTTGGCTGTCTGATGCGGGACGGCAGCGTAATTTTATAATTTTTCAGTGGATATCCTTCGTCAAAGAATTACCTTTATTGGAAAGCATAAATATTGAAGGAAATTCTTAAATTATCACAGCAAGAAGCTCTCGATCATGGCAATAGAAAATTTTGAAGCCAATATTAAAGGCATGCATTGTGCCGCATGTTCCGCACGTATTGAACGGGTGGTCGGAAACCTGGGCGGCGTTACGCAATGTTCGGTCAATTTAGCCACGGAAAAAGCGAAAATTGTCTATGATCCGGTGGCGATCACCAGCACTGCCATACAGGAGGCGATTGCCGGGCTTGGTTTTTCCGCCGAGATTGCCACCGCGGACGATGATGCAACCGGGGCCTCGCAAGAGGCAGATGAGCGCCTGCAAACCATGCGGAACCGACTTATTCCTGTCTTTGTACTGGCCTTGCTTATCATGAGCCTGTCGATGGCCACCATGTTCGGTATTACCCTGCCAGAGGCGGTACATCCCGATCATTCTCCTTTTACCCATGCCGTCGTCCAGTTTTTGCTGCTATTGCCCGTTTTATATCTTGGCAGGAATTTTTATCTGAACGGCATTCCGGCTCTCCTGCGCGGCGGACCGAATATGGACTCTTTAATTGCCATCGGAACCGGAGCGGCGTTTATCTATTCCACCTGGAATCTGGTGGAGATCGGCTTAGGATTCGATCCGACTGCCCGGGCCCATGACCTCTATTTTGAATCGGCAGCCATGCTGATTGCCCTGGTCTCCTTAGGTAAATATCTCGAGGCCCGCTCCAAGGCCCGAACAACTGATGCCATCAAACAGCTGCTGCAGCTCGCCCCGGAGACGGCTACTCTGCTCGAGGAAGACGGTCAGCGTCAGGTGGCGGTGACGGAAATACGGGTTGATGACCGTCTTTTGATCCGGCCCGGGGAACGAATACCCGTGGATGGGACAATCGTCGACGGGGAATCGGCGGTGGATGAGTCAATGCTCACCGGTGAAAGCATGCCGGTCATGAAACGCAAAGACGACAAAATATTTGGTGGAACGCTCAATAAAAATGGCGCGTTAACCATGCAAGCACAAAAAATCGGACGGGATACCATGCTCGCCCGAATTGTCAAACTGGTGCAGGACGCCCAGGGAACCAAGGCCCCAATTGCCAATCTTGCTGATCGTATCAGTCTTTATTTTGTGCCGACGGTGATAGTGATAGCCGCACTTGCAGGGCTCAGCTGGTTTTTCCTTGGTGATGCCGATTTCAGTTTTTCCCTGCGTATTTTTATTGCCGTGTTGGTGATTGCCTGTCCCTGCGCCATGGGACTTGCTACCCCGACGTCCATAATGGTCGGCACCGGTCGCGGAGCTCAGCTGGGGGTGCTGGTCAAGAGTGGCGAAGTCTTGGAACTTGCCCAGAAGGTGAGCTGCGTGGTTTTTGACAAGACCGGGACACTCACCCTTGGCAGACCCGCGGTCACCGATATTATGGCGTTCGACGGGTATGATGCAACATTGCTGCTGCGTCTTGCCGCGGGAGCCGAGAGCCGTTCGGAGCATCCCCTTGCCGAGGCGATTATTGCCGAAGCCGGGAAGAAGGGCTGTGCCGTTCCGGAACCGGAATCGTTTTCGGCAAGCCCCGGCCGCGGCATTATGTCTTCCATGCAGCTGGATGGCAATCGTTATGATGTGCTGTTCGGTAATATTCAGTTTCTCAGGGAAAATGCAATCAAGGGGTTGGGCGACCAGATTGAAAGACAGACGGGTGAGCTGTCCGATCAGGGCAAGACGGTGTTGTTCCTGGCGGTTAACAAGACGCTCGCAGGTCTGCTGGCCATTGCCGACCCGTTGAAGGCCGAAGCAAAGAAAACTATCCGGGATCTTGGCAAAATGGGCATTAAGGTGGTGATGCTCACCGGGGATAACGAAAAAACGGCCCAGGCGGTGGCTGCTCAGGCCGGAATCAGCCGTGTTGTCGCCGGTGTCCTGCCGGATAACAAGGAAGAGGAAATCGTCAGATTACAAAAAAGCGGTGAAATTGTCGCCATGGTCGGGGATGGCATCAACGATGCGCCTGCCCTGGCCAGAGCCGATGTCGGCATCGCCATGGGAACGGGAATAGATGTGGCTGTGGAATCAGCGGATATTGTTCTGATGAACGGTCATCTGGCCGGGGTCGGTCGGGCCATCGGTCTCAGTCGGGCGACCATGCACAACATTCGCCAGAATCTGTTCTGGGCCTTTGCCTATAATGTTGTCGGCATTCCGGTGGCGGCGGGAGTGCTGGCCCTTTTCGGCGGACCAACACTCAATCCCATGATTGGTGGCGCAGCAATGGCTCTTAGCTCCGTTTCGGTGGTCAGCAATGCCCTGCGACTCAGGTGGTACCAGCCGGATGAGCAGGGGCCTTGAGATTGTTGGTGGTGCGACGCCTGAGTACTGTTTGCCGGAGTTAGAACTTTTTCTTTGTTCCGTAGGTTAAGTAATTGTATCCCAGTAACATTTTGAAAATATCGATCAGCCAATCGTACCAGGCGGGCTTTTTTTTCTTTTCAGTTGCTGGTTGTGCCGGTGCGGTACTATTTTCAAGTGGCATGATCCGTTCTCCTTGTAAAGTACTTATACCCCTCAAAGGGGCACTGAAAAGAGGCCAGAATTTCTTCCCGATTTTCGAGAGTAGAAATTGTTTTCTTCACGAACGCTACCCAGTATAATTAGTATCCTTATATCACACAAGTGTTTATTTACGTGAATAAACCGGAGGTTGCAGCTCCCCTTTCGACATAACTCAACCAATAGGAATCGTATGAAAATTAAAAAGATCCGGCTCATCTCCTTTTCACCGACCAGAACCTCCAAAAGGGTTATCGACGCCATAGCTTCCGGTATTGGCGATATTCCGGCCGACACTGTTGATCTCACGTATCCTGACGCGGTTTCTACCCTGCAGATTGCCGCCGACGAGCTGGCGGTTATCGGGGTTCCGGTATATGCCGGTCGGGTCGCCCCCCTTGCCGCCACAAGACTAGCCGCTATAAAAGGAAACAGCAGTCCGGCGGTTATTGTGGTAATTTATGGGAACAGAGAGTTCGAAGATGCCCTGCTTGAGTTGAAGGATATTGCCGAGAACGCGGCTTTGATCCCCCTGGCTGCCGGCGCATTTATCGGGGAGCATTCGTATTCCGGGCCGGCTACACCTGTTGGGGCAGGTCGACCGGATTCAGTCGATCTTGCGGCAGCCAATGCCTTTGGGGCAAAAATCCGCGAAAAAATTGCCGATATCAACGATGTGACAACCGGGCGAGGTGTACACGTTCCGGGCAACCGTCCCTATAAAGATGGGGTCGGAGCAATACCCTTTACCCCCAATGTTGTCGAGGCTCAATGCACCCAGTGTGGCATATGCCTTCCTGCCTGTCCTACAGGGGCAATTTCCCTGGATTCGCAGATAGCAATAGACCAGGATCTATGCATTTTCTGCTGCGCCTGCATTAAAAACTGCCCGGAAGACGCTTTGACGATTGCCGCTGATCCTGTCAAGCAGAAGAGACAGTGGCTCTATGAAAACTGTGCTGAGCGTAAGGAACCGAAAATATATCTATAACAGATGCCAAGATTTGTGGGTCGCGGCAAGACAACCATACCAAACTTGAGGTGAGACCATTGACAGCTACTATTCAAGCTTTAAAAAAAGTTACCCTTTCAATTATAGATGAGGGTGCAGGAAGCAACCCAGTGTCTTTCTCCTTTATTCACGGTATAGCCGGGAGTGGACTCTGTCCGTTTGAACAGGGTCTGCAGGATAAGGAAGAAGGTGCAAGGGTGAGCTGTACCGTAGCCGACTCCGAGGCGCATGATTTTTTCGGTCATCTCTTTTTACCGCTGCACCAGGCCCTTGGGCTGCAGATCATCCCGAAAGCGCTCCACTTAAAGGTTGAAATTGCCTCCGTAATCGATGCCGATAACCGGGAAGTGGTGCAGTCAATCGCCAAAGCAAGCAGTGGCTGTGGAGGCTCCTGCGGGTGTGGCTGTTCATAAATATCTGTTCGCACCTGTCGGGACGCCCTGTTTTTTAAATAGCAAAATAACCATAAGATTTATTGCAACTCTCTTGAAAAGGTAAATGATTATGCAAACAAGCAGGTATCTTAAACAAGCCGACAGTTTGATGGAACGGATCAAAACAGGGGCTTTTCTAACCGCTAAGGCTGCCAATGCGGTCAACACAATGACAATCGGTTGGGCGACAATCGGATATATATGGCAAAAGCCTGTTTTTATGGTAGCCGTGAGAGATTCAAGGCATACCTTCGCTTTACTGGAAAAAACAGACAATTTTACGGTCAGCATTCCTGCTGGCGACGAATACAACAAGGCCATTGCCTATTGCGGGACGAAGTCGGGCAGAGATTTTGATAAATTTAAACAATGTAATCTGCAGCAAAAGAAGGCGAAATGTGTCGAATCGCCCATCATTGATATTCCCGGCGTCCACTATGAATGCAAAATCATTTATAAATCGGCAATGGATAATGCTTTCCTCGACCCAGCCCTGGAAAAGCTCTATCCCAATAAAGATTATCACACGCTCTATTTCGGCGAAATAGTGGCCTGTTACGAAATCACCTGATGCCCCGAATCCGGTTTTTGTCGTAAAGAGCGAGCTGGTTAAAGGATCAGATCTCTTGTCGATGCAAAGGACATCTCTTTGCCGGTAACCGGGTCCCGGAAGGCAACTTCCCGCGACAGGAGCTGAAGAGGATGGTCAAAGTCGTCATCGAGCTCCGGCAGCAGGTCCGGGTAATAACGGTCATTGACAATGGGAAAACCGAGCCCGCTTAAATGTATGCGCAGCTGGTGTTTTTTGCCGGTTAAAGCAAACAACTGAAAACGGGCCCGTGTTCCCATTGTCTCGATCAGCCGGATCTGCGACCGGGCATTGATAGTGCCGGCACAGGTTTGCATCCGAAACCATGGCTCTCCCTGCTCAATCCGGTTTTCCACCAGCCAATCGCTCTGCCCTGCATCCTCTCGAAAATCTGCCACCGCCTCATATGTTTTTCGCACCAGCCCTTGCATAAACAGTTGCTGATAGAGCCCTCTGGTCGCTTTGTTGACCGATATGAGCACAAGGCCCGCCGTTGCCCGATCGATGCGATTGATGGGGGAGACAAAAGGGTTGCCGGTCTTTTCTCTCAACCTGCTGAGCAGCGTTTCACGTACATAGGGCCCACCTGGACTGACGGGGAGAAAATGAGGCTTGCAGACGACCATCAGGTGGTCGTTGGCAAAAAGCACCTCTTCTGCAAAGGGAATGGTTGGTTCCTCTCTCACCTCCCTGAAATAGAACATTCGACTATTAGGCATATAGGCGGTATCCAGGGTAACCGGTTCACCCGTTTCGGTGAGAACCTTGCCTGCTATAATCCGTTCCCGCCAGACTTGTTGCGGAATTTTTGGGAAACGCCTGGTGAAAAAGGCAAGCAACGTCGGATACGGTTTTCCCGTATCCGGCATGGAGACTATCGACGCACCTGCTGGAATGCCCACTTATCAATCCTTTATCTGATTCTTTCCTGTCTGCAACTGATTGACTCCAGTTGACGCAGCAAAACCTGTATTGCAATTCCTGTTCTAAGCGACCGGATGCGAGAAGGGACGTCGGCTTTGAGCAAATGTATCTTTCGTGGAGATCGTAAAAGAGACACTTTGCTTTCAGGCGGTTGACGGCCCGTCAGACCATCTTTATTTTCTCAAATTGTAATATAATTCATTGGCAAAAAGAGTAGGTGTTGCCAATCAGGCACTTTACCATGGTTTCCGGGCTTGCCATGAGGACTGGTCCTGAGTGCTTCCTGCATAAACATTACCATCTTTTTTCTCAGTTGTGTCAATATCGTGGAATTTTCTGGTGCGGTTACACGGAATCGGAAAATTTCATTTACCGAAATTGCCCTTGTAGATTGTTGGGACTATGCCGATTTTTCCTCGCATTTCGCAATCCTGGCAAGCGAAGCCGTTGCACTCGACGCCTCAACGTGGAGCCACAATGCTGATTGTTCAACGAGCTTTAAAATCTATAGATATTGAACCTGGGAAAGGATCTGCACTGTTCTGGTCGTTCAGTTATTTTTTTGCGCTGTTGTGCAGCTATTACATTATCCGTCCCATGCGCGATGAAATGGGTATTCTCGGTGGTGTGGAAAACCTGCAATGGTTGTTTACCGAAACGCTTCTGGTTATGACAGCCGTTGTTCCGCTTTTCGGGTGGAGTAAGTTCGCGGTTCCCCCGTCGGATATTTCTTCCTTATATCTATCTCTCTTTCATTGCCATGTTGCTGGCCTTTTATGGCCTGATGGATAAAGAGACTCCCTCCCCGTATATGGCCAGAGCCTTCTTCATCTGGGTCAGTGTCTTCAACCTTTTCGTCGTCTCGGTTTTCTGGAGTTTTATGACGGATATCTACAGCAATGCCGAAGCCAAGAGGCTGTTCGGCGTTATTGCCGCGGGGGGAACCATCGGGGCTCTGGCCGGTCCGGCGATCACCGCTCTGCTGGTCCAGTCTCTTGGCGCCAGGAACTTATTGCTGGTGGCGGCATTATTTCTGTTTTGGGCAGTCGTGTGCATTGCCAGGCTGTCAAAGTGGTCTGAGGCGAGGAATTCGGGAGGAGAGCAGCTGAAAGCTGTGCAGAAAGAGCAACTGATCAGCGGTGGGGTCTGGGCAGGGATAACAAAGGTTGTTCGTTCCCCGTATCTGGCGGGCATTGGTTTGCTGATGATCCTGTATACAACTCTTTCGACCTTTCTCTATTTAATGCAGGCGCAGATTATTCGCGATGCATTCGTTGATTCAGCCGCACGCACCGCGGTGTTTGCCGCTATTGATCTTGCGGTGACTCTGGCCTTGATCTGGGCCTTTATTGCTTTTGGTCTGGGTCGGCAGCAGGTAAAAATTGCCGACAACAAATAGCTCTGTGGTGAGGTGCAGAAAATGAAAAAAAAGATATATATAAGCAGACGTCAATTTATAGGTTTGGCCGGAATGGTGGCTGCAGGATTGGTGCTGCCCGATATCTCATCCGCGGCAACACTGCCGCTTCGCAAGGCTATTCCCAAAACAGCTGAAAAAATTCCGGTAATCGGTATGGGAACCTTCGGTACTTTTGATGCGAAGGGTAATGCCGAAATGCTTGCACGATTGCAGGAGGTGACCCAGGTTTTCTTTGATATGGGAGGTGGAATGATCGATTCTTCACCGATGTATGGATCTGCAGAGGAGGTGATCGGGCAGTTGCTGCCGGAGGTGAAAGGAAAAAGCGATCTTTTTGCCGCGACGAAGGTCTGGATTGAAGGCAGGGAGAGGGGAATCGAGCAGATGGAGATATCCCGGCAAAGATGGGGAATACCGAGGTTTGATCTGATCCAGATCCACAATCTGGTCGACTGAGAAACGCAACTGAAAACCCTCAAAGAAATGAAAGCTGCGGGCAAGATTCGCTATTACGGCATTACGACCTCCCATGGCAGAGATCATGACGAGCTCAGGCAAATACTGCAAAAGAATGATTTTGACTTTGTTCAACTTACCTACAATATAGGCAAACGTGAAGTCGAATCATCCTTGCTGTCGATTGCCCAGGAAAAAGGCATAGCCGTCATTGTCAATCGTCCCTATAAGCGTGGCAGTCTGTTCCGTTCAGTAAAGGGAAAGCCGTTGCCGCCATGGGCAGGAAAAATCGACTGCCAGAGCTGGGGACAGTACTTTTTGAAATTTGTTATCTCACATCCTGCTGTAACCTGCACTATTCCGGCGACCAGCAAGGTGAAGCATCTGCAGGATAATATGCAGGCGGGCCGGGGCCAAATGCCAACGGCCAAACAACGAATCAAGATGATTGAGTATTTTGAGTCGTTGACCTGACAAAGCCCACATTGGCTGACAGGGTCCATCACCAACCGCAATGCCCAGGACATGGACTGGTGTGGAGGCTTTCTCTTGTCAGCCTGTGCACACTCGCTTGTGCAACAACACTGTACAAACAAGACAAAGGAGCGTCGCTCCGAGAATAATCCAGAAAACATTGGACATTGCGTGCGATACTGCCAGTGCGAGCAGAGTGATACTCTGCTCATTCAGCATCTGTCTGAATTCTTCGCGAAAGAGATTCTCCATGCTTTTGTGCAAAGCATCCATAACTGTGGATGGTATCATGGTCGAAGACTCCTGCAGATTATGCAGCAAGCCGGTTGTCACCACACCACCGCAGATCCCCACCCCAATCGTTCCGCCAAGGGTTCTGGAAAACTGGTGAAAGGACGTCGCCACTCCCAGATTGCTCTTGGCAAGATCCGCCTGTACCAGCAACAGGGTCGACAGGGTGACGAAGCCCATGCCGAGACCGGCCAGCAAAAAGACCAGCGAGCAGACGGCCAGAGAGGTCTGCGGGCTAAAAAACAGCATGGCCGCGCTGCTGATCATCAGTATAAATCCACCCAGTACGGCGGCCTGCTTGCTGCCAGTGCCGTCGACGAATCGACCGAGAACAAGAGAGCCGGCGGACCAGCCAAGGCTCAAAAAGAGCATGGTTACTCCCACCTGTAGAGGTGTTTTGGCCAGTGCCCCTTCGATAAAGAGCGGAACATAGGCAAAGAGTGAGAAAATTGCAAAGCTGGCGCAAAATGCCGCGCCATTGCCAAGGGCAAAGACTGGCCGGGCAAAAAAGCGCAGATCGAGTACCGGATCTGCCGCCCGTTTTTCAATGATTATAAAAAGCACGGCAAAAATCGCCGACAGGGCGCCAAGCCCCAGTATTTGCCCGGACAACCAGCCATAGTCCCTTCCGCCGATGATGAAGATTGTCAGAAAACAAAGGATAAAACCGGAAAGGCAGGTAATGCCGGCAATATCCAACCGGACTTTTTTCGGAGTGCAGGCCTGATGTTGGAGGCAGCGACCGATGGTTGCAAGAGAAACGAGCGCCAGCGGCACATTGATGAAAAAAATCCACCTCCAGGAGATATAGGTGACGATAACACCGCCCAGGGTTGGACCGATAATCGATGAAATGCCCCAGACTGAGCTGGCCAGCGACAGGGTCTTGCCGCGTTCATCCGGGGGTGAAATATCCGAGAGTACAATATATACCAGGGCAAATATTCCTCCGGCGCCGATCCCCTGAAAGATCCTGGCGCCAATGAGAATAAACATCGACGGGGCGGCGCCTGCGGCAAGCGAGGCCAGCAGGAAAACGGTAATGGAAAAAAGAAAAAGCCCTCTGGTGGAGTAGCGATCCGACAGTTTGCCGAATACCGGCAAGGAAACTGCGCGGGCAAGAAAATAGGCGGAATAGACCCAGCTGTACAGGGTCAGCCCTCCGAGATCGGTGACGATGGAAGGCATAGCCGCACTGATGATCAGGGCATCCAGGGCACCCAGAAAGAGTGCCAACAGCGCGGCGATAATGATAAAGGGTCTTTTCTGCGACGTGTGTTCCTGCATAGCTCTATACGTTGTCCTGTTGACCGGAGTTATATCCTAAAGGAAGTGCTTGAAGCGCCTCTATGCACATTATTGGCAGCTGATTTTTCACTTCTGAGGTTGTTCATATATGAGAAAATGATTAAAACTTCCGCTGGTCTTCATCGTACCATGAAGCGGATGCATCGGGGGATCCGATATCACTCGCCCAGGGCATGATAACCGGACCGGAAACTGCAAATTTACAATATGATTACGACTAAACCTCAACTGTATGGATATGAGGCAACCTTTTCACGGGACGCCATGAACCCATCCCTGGGGGGCTTGACTGAAGCCATCCAGGCTGCGGAACACCCGTGCAATGCTCACCTCATATCCCTCTCATCCATCTGAGCTGAACTGTAGTGGTAATCAAAATTTAAAATGGTCGTCCCGTCGCATTATCCGCTGATTGCATACTGTTCAGATGCCGGATAATAATTTATTAACTTTTGAGAGTAGAGCAACAAAACAATGAAAATTCATAAAATTATTGATGATATTTATCGTCTGTCGACAAATATTGAGGACAATACCTATCTGTTCGAAGGTATTTGGCCCATTCCTCATGGTATTTCGATTAACGGTTATCTGATTAAGGGGGAGAAGAATGTCATCATCGATCTGACCCAGAATATCTTCAATTTTCCCAGGGAGATTACCCATCAGATGGAGGGGGTCGCGCTGGGTATAGAAGATATCGATATCATTGTCATGAACCATATGGAACCGGATCATTCCGGATGGCTGCGTGAATTTTGCGCCAAGAACAGCAAGGCTGTCATTTATTGTACCCAAAAAGCAATTCCTCTTTTGCAGGCCTTTTCCGCAGTACCACCGGAAAGAGCTATAGCCATTACCGATGGCATGGTCCTCGAAATGGGTGATTATGAACTGCAATTTTTTGATACGCCTAATATTCATTGGCCCGAGACAATGATGACCTATGAGAGAAAAAGGGGCATTCTGTTTTCCTGTGATGCTTTCGGATCCTACGGGAGTATTGACGAGCATGCGATTTTCGACGACCAGATTTCGCAGGAAAAGCATCAATTTTTCGAGAACGAAGCCTTGCGTTATTATGCCAACATTGTTGCCACTTTTTCCGCTTTCGTCGTAAAGGGGCTGGATAAGCTGCAAGGGCTGGATATAAAGGTGATCTGTCCGTCCCATGGGATCATCTGGCGGGAAAATCCTGCGGTTATCATCGAGCATTACAGGCGTTATGCGTCCTACAGCAAAGGGCCGGCGGAACGGGAAGTAACGGTTGTCTGGAGCAGCATGTACGGCAACACCAAGCAGGTTCTGAATATGGTGATTGAGGTATTGCGGAAAAGGAATATACCGGTGCATATCTTCCAGGTCCCGAAAGATGAAATTGGGTATATTCTTGCCAGTGCCTGGAAATCAGCAGGCTTGATTTTCGGCATGCCCACCTATGAATACAAAATGTTTCCTCCGATGGCGCATACCATTGAGGAGATGATGGTGAAAAAAGTCACCAACAAGAAGGTGTTCCGCTTTGGTTCTTACGGATGGGTTGGCGGCGCACAAAGGGATTTCGAGGCAAAAACTGAAAAATCCGGCTGGGATATTCTCGGCCACTATGAATGGCAGGGAGCCCCCACGGAAGAAGATCAGCAGGCTGTCCGGGAGGCTTTGGAAAGTTACTGTGATAGGTTGATAGATTTTACCAAATAAAAGGAGAGCCACGGGAGGGAAGTTTGCACCTGAAAATCCCTCTTTTGTTACTTCCGATCAGACCAACAGGCTCTAAACTGGCTTTTATGGACTAAAAAATAATCCCAACGATATTCGGCAGTTGTGATGCAGGATGCGGTTTAATGTTCATCTCGTTGATGGAATGATTACAGGACAGACCCGGCTTAAAGACCATCCTTGCAACGTTATTTGCCACCGCGGTGCACATGCTGAGGAAATTATCTACTCCAAGGATCGGTTGCTCTGTCCTCAGCGTCGCATCGGTGAACGCGGAGAAGGCCGTTTTGAAAGAATAAGCTGGGACCAGGCATATGATTTCTGGCTTGAAAAGCTTGACGAAATCAAAAAAAATTTGGTCCGGAAGCTCTTTGTATGTACACGGGGCGAGGCAATTTTGAATTCGGTGTCCAGGAGACTTTTTCGCCGGCAGGCACGAGCGAGTCTTCTGCCAGTTCTATTTTGTTTCCTTTTGGTTCACCCAATACCACCGGTGTCGGGGCTTTTTGTTTCGTCGCATATGGCATTATTGCACCGCATGCATGTTTCGGTCAACATTATCGGCATATCGACGACGATCCGGGTAACGCCGATCTCATATTGATCTGGGGTGCCAATCCGGCAACAGATTCGCCCCCTGGCAAGATGAAATATATCAGAAAGGCGCGAAAGCCGGGATACCGGTGATAAGCATTGATCATCGCCGCAGCGAGACTGCCAAAGCGGGAAAAATCAAATGGGTAGGCATTCGCCCGGAAACCGACGGGGCTCTGGCACTTGGCATCATTCATGTCATGATCAGCCGGGGATTGTATGACCATGAATTTGTCAAGCAATGGACCCATGGTTTCGAGGAGTTAGCTCAATATGTACAGACTTTCACAACGGAGCATGTTGCAACCATCACCGGCGTACCTGTTCATTCGATCCTTGAGTTAGCCAACGCTATCGGTATTGCTAAGGGCTGCTCAATCGTTATGAACCTCTGCCTGTTTATACTGAACCCTCGGAAGGTCCAATGCAAGCCATAGAGCTGGCAAAAACCTACCCGCTTGTTTTTAATTCCGGTGCGAGGATGCAGGCAACGTTTCGCAGCCAGCATCTGAACGTGAAGAGCCTGATTACAATGCAGCCCAGGCCTCTGGTCTGGATCCATCCCGCGGATGCAAAGCCACGAGATATAGAAAATGGTGACGAGGTGCTGATTGAATCTCCACGAGGGAAAGTTTATTTTTGGGCGTATGTGACTGAAGATATCGTACCGGGCGTGATTGAAGCAAATATGGGTGGAGGTGGTCCTCTTGGTCCAAAAGAATGGCAAGCGGCCAATGTCAATATTCTTACGGATTATGAGAATCGGGATCCCATTTCAGGTTTTCCGGTTTACAAAGCATTGCTTTGCAATGTTTCAAAAATTCGGGATGAAACCAGATAGTTAATTTCTCGTCTTCCCGGTGGATCTATTCTGCATACCGGCGCCCAACTTCTTCAGTTGGGTGCCGATAATGAATGTAAGGCTTTTGGGAAGGGCTGTTTGTAGAGGTGGAATTCTTTGGTTATTGTAAAAGCTGCTTTTGGCACCAGGCGCAAATTTTTTCAGCTGGGGCTCGAAAACGTTCGAGTAAGAATATTTTCAGATCATTTTCTATAGGCTGTTGCTCAAGAGCCCGTTTCATACATGTCAGCCACATCTCTTTTTCGGCAACATTGATTGGGAGGAGGGCATGGTGGTTGGTGAGATTAATTGAACCGTACTTGTCTTTGTATAGAGATGGGCCCCCGAGCCAACCACACAGGAAAAGAGTAAGGTTTTCACGTGTCGGCCCCATATTTTTCGGATGCATATCTCGTATTTTTCGGGCTTCAGGGATATCGTCCATGATATCATAAAAGCAGTTCGCCAGGGCTCGTACTCCTTCAACTCCGCCCAACATATTGAAAACGTCTTTGCCGTATCCCGCCTTTCGTTCCATTTATTCCTTGAGGTAATTGTCAATATATTGATTTGATTACGACCAATCTTCAGCTACATGGGGATATGAGGTGCCCTTT
>AMWB02048642.1_pt1 | contig 39956 bp, 35 predicted proteins | sample 200311 | NCBI WGS metagenome assembly AMWB02 (sample SAMN02737377, study PRJNA173069) | bioreactor metagenome | biome: anode biofilm in microbial fuel cells | place: USA: California | collected 2010-12-16
GGTTATCAGAGGGAAAGTCACTGCGAAATTGCAGGCAAAAGGGAACCGCCGGGGCACACGGTCCGAAGCGGACCGCAAGACCCGGCGGAACAGCTTCAGGGCGCAAGACCCGGCGGAACGCGAGAGTCGTGTGGAGATGCACTGGACAGATTTCTCGTCGGCCCGCGAAGCGCGGGCCTTCTCGGATTCACGAACAAAGGGTCTCGCCGGTGGCCCACCAGCTTGAAGGTGGGATTCGATGCCGTCTCGGGCTACTCTTCGACCTCACGGAATTTCATTTCGACGAGTTCCTCTCGGACTCGCTCGGCGACCTGCGGATGCATCCGCTTGAGATACCGAATCTGGCGCGGCGCAGTCTGCCGGCTGGCCGGGTCGAGATACGCCACGAACGCCCGAAGGATCGATGCCACTACCAGGATGCGATTCCAGCGAGCGGATTTCTTCGAGGGGTGGTGGTGCAACAGGAGCCCGTTCTCAAGGTAGGCAAACCACTTGGCGAACTCCGGGGACTGCTTGAGCTGCACGGCGAACTCGGCGAATCCGAGCAGCTTGGGGATCTGGTCTTTCTCAGAAGCCGGGCTCTTCACCATCAGTTCGCCGATCGCGGTCAGTGCCAGTCTCGGCACGGTTGCGGCCTCGATACCTTCGATCTCGCTGTCGGTCTGGTCGGCGAAGTACCAGAACCCTGTCATCGCCTTAAACACCCGATAGAACCGCCGCGAAAATTCGCGCGCGCGTCGGTCGGAGGTTTCGTAATCGAAGTACGCTCCGTCCTCCAGAATCTTGCACCAACCGAGATAACTACCGAACAGATACAGCGTGCTCAAGCGATAATAGTCATCGTTCGTATCGGCATACCAGTTCTTGTCAATGTGATTGATCATGTTTTCCAGTCGACGGTCGAGCGAATCGGCGGCACGCAACAGCGGATATCGGTACATCCGAAGCGATTTCCGAGCGCTGAGTCGCTGCTGGTACCGAAGGGCCATGACCGTCTCAAACAGGAACTTTACCAGAGCGCCGATGAGGCCGCCCAGGCTCGCGGAAATGAGCAGCCAGACGACCGTGTGCTCCTGAAAGGAGCGAGTGAATATGTTGTCCATTTGGATAGACCTCCGATGATAGCCGCCATACGGTACCCGGAAGAGGGCAGCCAATCAAGCTAAAACCACTCCGAGGTACAGCGTACATTTGGAGTCGGGACGCATGCAGGGCGTGCACGGCACACGTCCTCGTGTGCCGCTTGTCGGCGAGCGGGAAGGTCCGACGCGGCTACCGGACACACCATAAACGGTGGGCCACCGGCCGCGCCGGTGCCGGCCGCGCCGGTGGCGTCGTGTTGAGCGAAGTTGAAACACGTGCGTCGCCCGCGCGGTCCTCGACTCCGCTCGGACCGACGACACGAGGCAACAACCGTCAAGACCCCTGCGGGGTCTTGACCTACAAAGACCGATTGCCATCGGTCCCACCATGAATGGTGGGCCACCGGCGGGGTGCGAGTGCGGTCGCGTTACCGGGTCGGGGCGCGGTGCAGGACGCGGAAGCGCTGACACACGAGCGGCATGGCGGGATCCGGCGTGCGGCCGATGTTGGCGCAGATTCGGGTGAAGAAACGCCAGTGCCCCTCGCGCCAGTTGGTCAGCGTGCGGTCCCCCTCCCCTTCCTCGAACGCGAAGGCCGCGTCGACATCGCAGTAGCGGCGGATGGTGATCTCGATCACCTCGGTGATGCAAAGCGGCCGCCCGGCGCCATCGACAACGATATCGAGCCGTCCGACCTCGGGGATCGCGCTTCCCTCCCACTCGTACTCCCAGACGAGGGAGCAGGTGGCGGTCTTGAGGCCATCGAAGATGAGTAGGCCGAGTTCATCGGCCAGCGCCGGGTTGTCGCCATAGGCGTCGACCTCGGCGGGGGGCGGTTTCCGGTACGGGCTGTCGGCCGGCAGGGAGTCCTGCCATTCGCGCCAGAAGCGCAGGGCAACATCGTTGGGAGGTGGTGTGGTCATGATGGGAAGATAGCATGGGGATGCTAGTAGGTCAAAACCCCGAGTGGGGTTTTGACGAGGAATCGTGTCTGCCGGGTCACACGCCCCGAAACGGGGCGCAAGACCCGGCGGAACGCCTCGGGCGCAAGACCCGGCAGAACGGCCTCGGGGCGCAAGACCCGGCAGAAGGGGGAGGTCGTGTGGATCTGCACTGGACAGATTCCTCGTCAGCCCGCGAAGCGCGGGCCTTCTCGGAATGACGAACAACGGGCCTCGTGTGCCGCACAGAACAAATAAGAAGGCCGCCCAGAGGGGTGGGACGGCCTTCGACGGGAATGGGAAAGAAATAAGATGGGGGTGCTAATTCCTGTGTGTATGCGCCAACTCCTCCAGGAAAGCAGCCAGCGAGCGCGCGCCGGCGGCATCCGGGTAGGAGGCCATCTCCATAGGGATTACCTGGTCCGCTATCTGATCGGAACGTCCGGCGAAATGACGGCGGACCATCTCGGTCAGACGACGACCGGCGGCCTCGGCTCCCTGCCGCGAGGTCTCCGGGAACAAGAGGGCCAGCGAGGCATCATCGGTTAAGCTGGCGATGTCGCTGGCGCGAATATGCGCCCGGACGGCAGCCATGAGGTTTTCGATTTCGGCAGCCGGGAGTTCGCCAAGGAGTTGCTTGAGACCGGACAGGTCCACCACGACCAGCGAGACGAAGATGCGATACCGTTCGGCTCGCTTCAGCTCAACACCGGCATGGTTCAAAAACGTGCTGTCGATCATAGGGGCGCTCACATCCCGGTCGGTCATATGGCTCCTCAGCCCAAAACGATTCTGCTCAATTTGTACGCAGCAATAATCGTTCCATCTACGCGAGGCGGGGATTATTCGCAGGAATGGCCCGACTTGCGGGCTGGGAAACGAGGCGTGAAATGGCGGTTTTTCATATCGGACAATATCTTACGGTGATAGCCGAAGACTCGAGCGGATTCAACTCGGCGGGCCGGACTGTTCACAAATTGCGCAGGATCATGCACAATTGCAGGGAATTGTCCAACGGGCTGGCGGGATCGCAGGCTGCTACTTGGCGGCGTTGAGGTTGTAGTCTTTGATTTTATAGAGCAGGGAGCGGTAGCTGATTTTGAGGATTTCGGCGGCTTTGCGGCGGTTCCAGTTGGTCTTATGAAGCACTTCGGCGATCAGCTTCTTCTCTTCATCGGCGATGGTCCGTCCGACGCGGTCCTTGAGGGCGAAGGTATCGGCGGGGGAAGCGGCCTCGGGCTGTTCCGGCTGATCGTAGTGCGGGTTGGCCGGGGTGTGGTTCTGCTGGTACTGGCTGGAGGCGATCAGTTCGCGGATGATGGCTTCATCGCCGCGCACGACCACCTGTTTGATCATGTTCTCGAGCTGGCGGACATTGCCGGGCCATGAGAAGTTGACCAGGGAGGTGACGGTGTCGGGGGCGAGCTGGGCGTATTCCCGCTTATAGAGCTTGTTGTACTTCTCAAGGAAGTGGGAGACCAGAACCGGGATATCCTCGCGCCGGTCGCGGAGCGGCGGCAGGAAAAGGGTGATTTCGTTGAGGCGATAGAACAGGTCATCGCGGAACCCCTGTTCGGCGATGGCGCGTTCGAGGTTGCGGTTGGTGGCGCAGATGATGCGGACATCGACATGGATGTTGTGGATGCCGCCGACGCGGACGAACTCCTGTTGCTCAAGCACCTGCAGGAGCTTGGACTGCAGTTCGTGGGGCATGTCGCCGATTTCGTCGAGGAAGATGGTCCCCTTGTTGGCCAGCTCGAACCGCCCCTGCTTCTGCTTGTGGGCGCCGGTGAAGGCTCCCTTTTCATAGCCGAACAGCTCGGCCTCGAGCAGATCGCGCGGGATGGCGGCGCAGTTGACTTTGACGAAGGGGTGCTCGCGCCGCGAGGAGAGCTGGTGCAGGGAACGGGCGACGATCTCCTTGCCGGTGCCGGATTCGCCGCGGATGAGGACGGTGAGTTCGGAGTCGGCCACCTGCTCGATGATCGCCTTGACGCGCTGCATGGCTTCGGAGTCGCCGATGAAGCCGGCGTAGGAGCTTTTCCCCTGCAGTTCTTTTTTGAGCTCGGTGACCTCTTTTTTGAGGCGGGACTTTTCGATTACGCCGTTGATGTGGATTTCGACTTCCTTGACATCGAACGGCTTGTCGATAAACTCGGCGGCGCCGAGCTTGACCGATTCGACCACGTATTTGGTATCGCCGTGACCGGAGATCATGATGACCTCGGGGCGGCTTTCGAGTTTGTTGAGTTTTTCGAGCACTTCAAGGCCGGTCATGCCGGGCATTTTGATATCGAGCAGGATGAGGTCCGGCTTTTCGGTGGAGACCATCTGGATCCCCTCGATGCCATCGCGGGCGGAGACGAACTCGAAGATATTGGCCAGGCCCTCGGAGAGGATCCAGGAGACCTTGGGGTCATCGTCGATAACGAGAATCTTGATCTTAGGTTTAGCCATATGTTTCTTGAAGTTACTCTTTCAGAAAGTATCGGCAGGGGGGAAAACAAATCAAGCGACTTTTTGAGGCAAATTGCCACTTTTCAGCAATTAAATGCAGCTATGCAGTGGCGGGGAAGGGGAAATAGATGGTAAAGCAGGTGCCGACCCCCTCGGTGGACTCCACTTTGAGGGTGCCGGCGTGGGCTGAGATGATGCGCTCGACCACGGCCAGACCGAGGCCGGTGCCGGTGTCTTTGGTGGTGTAGTAGCGGTCGAAGATCTTGGCCAGGTTCTCTTTCCTGATGCCGACGCCGGTGTCGGCGACGCGGACCGCAAGGTAGACCTGTTTCTTGTGGCCCGGCTGCTCTCTGAGGCCGGTGACGGTGAGACTGCCGCCGTTGGGCATGGCATCGATGGCGTTGATGAACAGGTTCAGGAACAGCTCCAGCACCTGGTTCTTGTTCACGATGATGTCGTAGTCCAGTTCCTCGAAGGAAGTGTGGAAGCTGATCCGCTTTTTGCGCATGTCGGGGCCGACCAGTTCGGAGGCGCGGGTGATGATCTGGCGGAGGTCGGCCTTGATGGTCTCGTATTTGTTGGGGTTGGAGAAATCGACCAGTTCGCGGACCAGCTCATTCATGCGGAAGATCTCTTCTTCGACCGTCTTGAAAAATTCGGAGCCCTCGGCCATTTCAGGCCAGCGCTGGCGGATGATCTGGAGTCCGCCCTTGATGGAGGTGAGGGGTTTGCGGAGGTCATGGGAGATTTCCGAGATCATGTTTCCCATGGTGAGAAGGCGGGTGGCGTTGAGCAGGGATTTCTCGCGCTCGAAGAGGAGAGCGGCCTGCGAGATAACGAGCCGGGCAAGCGAGATATCATCGGCGCTGTAGCGGCGGTCGGACCGGGCGCCGAGGCAGAAGACGTAACCGAACTCGCCGCTGCGCAGGATGGGAACCGCCATGAAGGCGTTGTGCGGTTTGGGGTAATGGACATGGTGGGCGAGCTGGTCGGCAACGATGGCCGAGACACGGGCGACATCGGTCAGGTCGACCGCTTCGAGGTCGAGGCCGCCCAGGACCATGCTGTCGCGGGAAATGCGGCTCAGGTCGATGCGGCCGCTCTCGGTGAGCGGGATTTCGGGCATGCCGATGGCGCCATCGGGGACAAGCGCCTTGCTTGACCCGACCCAGTTAAACCAGATGGCGTAGTCGATGGGAAAGACGCGCTGCAGTTTCTGGACGAGTACGGTGCGGAAGGCCGCGATATTGCGGATGTTGGGGAGTTCGCCGGATATTTCGTGCAGGATCTCGAATTCGATGAGGCGGCGGCGGCTCTTTTCGAACTGGTAGGCGTCGTCGACGGCGATAGCGGCCTGTGAAGCGAAAGTGCTCAGGAGGCGCAGATCGTCCTGCGTGAACGGTTTGCCGTCCTGCTTATTGGCCATGTTGATGACGCCGAGCACGTCGTTCTTGATCCGCAGCGGCGTGCAGAGGAGCGAGGCGGTGCCATAGCGTTCCTGGTTGATGCGTTTGAAACGGTCGTCGTGCTCGACATCCTCGATCATGAGCGCCTCGCCGGTGTGGGCGACGTGACCGGCGATCGAGTGGCCGATCGGCAGGCGCGTCTTTTCAACGATGGCGTCGTCGAGACCGATGGCGGCCTCGATAGTCAGGAATTCGCGGCTTTCGTCCAGGAGCATGATGGAGCCGACCTGGGCTTCGGTGACCACCGTGGCGAGGGCGACGATCTGATGGAGCAGGTCTTTGAGGTGGAGCGTGGAGCCGATTGACTTGCCGGCCTCATACAGAGCGTTGAGTTCGCCGATACGGCGCTGCAGGATCATGTTGGAGAGCTTGAGTTCCTCGACCAGGCGGAGGCGGGCGAGTTCGTTGCGGCGCTTGTCGAGGGCGCGCTTGACCGCCAGCTCCAGGTGGTGGAACTCGACCGGCTTGAGCAGATAGTCGTAGGCGCCCTGGGCGATGGCGGAGAGCGCGGAGTCGAGTGAGGCGTAGCCGGTCATGAGTATGACCGGAATCCCTTCGTCCACTTCCTTGACGGCTTTGAGAATCTGGAGCCCGTCCATCCCGGGCATCTTGATGTCGGTGACGACCAGGTCGACCTTTTCATTGCGAATCACTTCGACGGCTTCGACCGAGCGCTGGAATCCGGCCACGTGGTAGCCGTCCCCCTGCAACAGGGCGGTCAGCGAATCGCACATCCGCTTTTCGTCATCGATGATAATGATTCTCTCGCTCATGTCGCTGCCTGAGTCTTGTCCTTCGGCGCAATCGGCAGGCTGATGCAGAAGCAGCCGCCGGGATTGAGGTTCCTGAATGTTATCGACCCATTATGGGCGCGGATTATGGAGTAACAGACAGAAAGTCCCAGTCCGGTCCCTTTTCCCGGCTCCTTGGTGGTAAAAAAGGGATCGAAGACGCGGTCGACAATCTCCTCGGGGATGCCGGGGCCGGTATCGCAGAATTCGACATAGACGTTATCCTGGTCCGCGCGGAGACCGATGGAAAGCGTGCCGTTTTCCGGCATGACATCGCGGGCATTGATGATCAGGTTGAGGAACACCTGTTTGAGCTGGTCCGGCACGGCCAGCACGGGCGGGAGAGCGGCGCTGAGATTGTCATTCAATTTGATGTTGTTGGCGGCCAGCAGCCGCTCGGTGAGCACGAGAACATCGCCGATAAGCGGGGCGAGCGTCAGCTGTTCGAATTTGAGCGGTTTGGGGCGGTGAAAATCCAGCAGTTGCCGCACGATGGAGGCGATGCGGTCGATTTCCTGCTCGATTATGCCGCCGAAGCTCGTGATGTCATCGCTGCCGCCGGCGGCCCGCTTGATCAACAGCAGGTAGTTCTTGATAATGCCGAGCGGGTTATTGACCTCGTGCGCGATCTTGGCCGACATCTCCCCCAGCGCCGCCATCCGTTCAGTCTGAATCAGTTGCTCCTGGGCGACGCGGAGCTGCTGGGTGGCATTGCGTTCCCCCTCGTACAAACGGGCATTTTCGATCGCCACCGCGATCTGGTTGCCGAGGATGGAAAGGAACTCGACATCATCGGTCTGGAACTCGCGGCCCGAAATCTTGTCGGCCATGGCGAAGATCCCGATGAGCCGGGTCTGGTGGATGAGGGGAACGACGATGCCGGGTTCGAAACAGCGCAGGAGGTGGACTTCCTCCGGCTGGGCGAGGTCTTTGAGCAGTTCGGCGGTCAGGACCGGCCGATTGAGCCGGGTCAGGTACTCGGCGATGCGCGAGCCGGACTCGAGGAATTCGTCTGGGGATGGAAACTGACCGGACCCTTTGCCCTTGGTGAAGTAGAGCCGTTCCCCCTGACCATCGCGATGCAGGAAAATCGCACCCTTGAGCGCCCCGACCTGCCCGAGGCAGGTGAAGATGAACGTATCCAGGAGGGATTGGTATTTGAGAACGGCGCTGAAATTGCGACTGATTTCAAAGATGGTATAGAGATCGAAGATCTTCCGTTTGAGCTGGCGGTTGGTCTCGGTAAGCAGAACCAGCTTGTCTTCGAGCTCCCCCTTGAGGAGTTCGAGCGACTCCTTCTGCCGGGAGGCGGCGGTCGGGCGTCTGACCGACGCGGCTTTCGCGGGTGGCGTGTCTTTGGGAACTCGTTTGGCCATGCGTTAGCGTCCGTAGCGACTCAGAAATTCTCCAACCAGATAATGCGAACCGCACACTACGATAATATCGTCAGGATCAAGGCTTTGCACCAGTCGCTTGTAGGCCAGGTCGAGGCGACCGTACCGGTGTGAAGGAACACCCAATTGCGAGATAAACCGGCGCATTGCGCGCGTGTCGCCGGAGCGGCGAGTGGCGAGCCGGACGACATCGATGGAGGAAGCGACCTCGGCCAGTGCGGCCAGCATCTCCTCATGCTGTTTCTTCTTCACGAAACCGGCGATGATGGCGGCTCGGCGTCCGGGGAATTTGATCTTGAACGATTCGACGAAGGCCCGCACGCCTCCGGCGTTGTGGCCGACATCGAGAATGACGATCGGCTGTCGCGGTCGTTTCAGAATCTGGAAGCGACCAGACCATTCAGCCGATTCAATACCGGTCCTGATTGCCTTTTGCGACAGCGGCAACCCCTGTTTCCTCAGGAGGCCGACCGTATGCAAAACGAGCGCCGCATTGCGGAGCTGATGCAGGCCGACCAGTGATGGCGAGAGGCGCTTGAACCGCAGTTCCGGTGAGCGGAACTCCAATTGCAGTTTGCCAGGAACGAGCGAGAAGGAGGTCTTGTTCAGCGGCCGGTAGGGGGCATGGCGATGCCGACAGGTGTCTCGCATGACGGCTGCCGCTTCCCTGGGCAATAGGCCGGTGATATGGGGGATCCCGGTCTTGATGATCCCGGCCTTTTCGATAGCGATTCGCCTCAGCGTTGCCCCGAGAATTTCCATGTGGTCGAAGCTGATGTCGGTGACGATGGTGGCCAGCGGTTCCAGCACGTTGGTGGCATCGAGCCGCCCGCCGAGGCCGACCTCGATGACCGCAATATCAACGTGAGCGCGGGAGAAGTGATCGAAGGCGAGGGCGGTTACCAGCTCAAAGAACGAGAGTTTTTTTTTACCAGCGTGCGCCGGTGGGCATCGACAAAGGCGCTGACGGCCCGGCGCGGGATCATCTCACCGTCCACTTTCACCCGCTCGCGGAAATCGACCAGGTGCGGCGAGGTGTAGAGCCCGGTGCGATATCCCTGCGCCCGAAAAATGGCATCGAGCATGGCCGCGGTGGACCCTTTGCCGTTGGTGCCGGCAATGTGCACGGTCTTGAAATTGAGTTGCGGACTGCCGAGTTCGGCCAGGAATTCATGGATGGTCTCCAGCCCCAGTTTCATGCCGAAAAACTCGCGGCTGAGAATGAACCGCTCGGCTTCCGGATAGGTGTGCCGTCTCACGAGGGTCTCCCCATGTAGCGGAGGAGTTTCACGAGCGTATCGCGCAGGTCCTTGCGGTCGACGATGGTGTCGAGGAATCCCTTATCGAGGAAAAACTCGGACGACTGGAATCCTTCGGGGAGGTCCTGACCGATCGTCTGCTGGATAACGCGCGGGCCGGCGAAGCCGAGCAGGGCTTTGGGTTCGGCGATAATAACATCACCCAGCGAGGCATAGGAGGCCATCACGCCGGCGGTGGTGGGGTTGGTCAGCACGGAGATATAGGGAATCCGTTTGGAGGCGAGGACGGCCAGGAGACCGGAGGTCTTGGCCATCTGCATGAGGGAAAGAATCCCCTCCTGCATGCGGGCGCCGCCGGAGCAGGACACGATGATGAGCGGAATCTCTTTTTCGATGGCGCGTTCGATGGCGCGGGCGATCTTCTCCCCCACCACCGAGCCCATCGAGCCGCCGATGAATGAAAAGTCCATGATCGCAAACGAGACCGGCAGGCTGTCGATTTCGCCGAGGCCGCTGATGACTCCCTCGACGGAGTCCGCTTTGTCCTGGGCGGCCTTGAGGCGATCGGGATAGCGCTTGGAGTCCTTGAAGCCGAGCGGGTCGAGTGAGGAGAGCATGTTGTCGAACTCCTCGAGGCGGCCGCCATCGAGCAGGATATCAATGTACTTGCGACTGGAGATGCGGAAATGGTAGCTGCATTTGGGACAGACCCAGAGCAGCGTTTCCATTTTCTTGGTATAGATAATCTCGCCGCAGGATTCGCATTTGGTCCAGAGGCCCTCGGGGATGTTGCGTTTTTCCTGCGGTACGAGGCCGGATTTGGCTTTGCGGAACCATTCCATGTTCAGTCTGCCGTCAGTGACGAGTTAGATACTTTACCATTACCTGAGCATCCTCGACCGGGCGGCGATAGTAATTGCGGCGCCGGTAGAGGGGCTCGAATCCGAACTTGCGGTAAAAGGCGATGGCGGCGGCATTGGAGATACGGACCTCCAGCAGCAGCATCTCGCAGTGCCGTTCGGTAATGACGCCTAAGATACGCTGCATGAGTTGGTTGGCAACTGATTTTCGGCGCCAGGGCGGGCTGACGGCGATGTTGGCCAGGTGGGACTCCTGTGCCACAATCAGATAGCAGGCGTAGGCAATGATTTCCGGACCGGCCACAGCCACCAGTCCCCCCCAGTCCGGGCTGGCGAGTTGCTCCTCGAAGGCCTGGCGGGGCCAGGGGTCGGGGAACACCAGCCGTTCCAGCGCTGCGATGGCCTCGACATCTTCGGGGCGAAGTTCGCGGATGACAATCGGGAGTTCAGGGTTGGGGGTATCGTTGGTCAAAGCGAATCTCCGCCTGGGATTTTTGGAGGTACAGCGGTTCGAGGGTGGCCAGATCGTCGCACTGTCCATCCTCGAGTCGAGCGCGCCCAAGGTAAATGAGGTCGGCGGCATCGAAAGCAAGTTCGGACTGCCCGGGGAGGGTGGGGAGCGACGGAAGGGTGGCCGCCAGATCGAAACCGATTGCGGTGCAGGGGTACGGGCTTGGATCGGTGAGGAGTGCCTGGTGCGTCTGGACGATGATCTGCGCGTGGTCGCAGGCGCCGCCGAAGACGGTCCCCACGAACAGTTCGTCTTTCTTCAGCGGAATCAGGACGCGCACGGGTTCGGCGGATTCCACAAGTCGGTAGGCGGCGACATCGAAAAGACTGATGCCCACGAGCGGGATATCCAGAGCGACCGCCATCCCTTTCGCCGCCGCGAGGGCGATACGGAGGCCGGTGAAAGAGCCGGGACCGGTGGAGACGACCAGACCGTGCAGATCGGAGGCGCGCAGGCCGGCCGATTCGAACAGGTGGGCGATCTTGCGGGTGAGCACCTGACCATGGGAGCGCTCCATCAGTTCCTCGGAGCGGACCAGCCGATCGGGTCCGAAGCTGACGGCGAGCCGGAGCATGCGGGTGGAGCAGTCGATGGCGAGCAGGTTATCGCAGGGAATCACGGCTGCTCCACGAGTGAGAGGTCGATCCGGCGCTGGGTCTCATCCACAAGGGAAAATTCGAGCAGGTAGTATCGGGGGGGCAGCAGCGGCACGGCTTTCTCCCCCCATTCGATGACCGTGACGCCGTCGCGGCCGAGGTACTCATCCCAGCCGATCTCATAGAGTTCGACGATATCGTTGAGTCGGTAGAGGTCGAAATGGTACAGGGAAGGCTTTCCGGGGTACTCGTTGACGAAGCCGAACGACGGCGAGGTGACGAGCTGGTCATCGATGCCGCACCCCTGGGCGAGGCCGCGGACGAAGACGGTTTTACCGGCGCCGAGGGGCCCGGTGAGCACGACGACATCGCCGGGTTTGAAAGAACCGGCGAGCCGCCGGGCCATGGCGAGCGTTTCGGCTTCGGAATGCGAAGTGATGCTGATCGCGCGCATAGTTATTTGGGTCGCAGGACGGCGACCGGCACCACCATTTCGTCCAGCGAGATGCCGCCGTGCTGGAAGGAGTTCTGGAACTGGCGGACCATTTCGTTGTAGTTGTTCGGATAGACGAAGTAGAAGTCTTCCTTGGCCAGGATGTAGGTGGTGGCGAGGTTGAATTTGGGGAGGCGCCACAGTTCCGGTTTCTTGATGAGGATGGACTCTTTGGGATCGGAATTCAGGTTGTCGCCGTACTTGTACCGCAGGTTCGTGGAGGTGCTCCGTTTGCCGTGCGCCATGGTGCCGCGCTGGCAGAGGACCGAGCCGTGGTCGGAGGTAACCACGACGGTGAACTTGCGGGAGGCGAACGCCTTCATGATAGCGAACAGCGGCGAGTGGACGAACCAGGTCTGCATGAGGGTGCGGAAGGCGGCCTCGGTGCCGGCGATTTCCTTGAGAATGACGTTGTTCGAGCGGCCGTGGGCCAGGATGTCGAGGAAGTTGAAGACGAAGGTGACCAGCGAGGCATCGAAGAAATCGGCGACCCGCTTGGCGTACTCCTCGCCTTCGGTATTATTGTACACTTTGAGGTACTTGAGCTGCTTTTCGAGGCGGACACCCTGGCGGGCGAGGTTGTCGGCCAGGAAGCGATCCTCCATGCGGTTGAGCGAGCCCTCGTCCTGCACTTTGTAGTTATCCGGGTAGGTGCGGTCGATGTCATCGGGGAACATCCCGGCGAAGAGGGCATTGCGGGCGAACGGCGTGGCGCTGGGCAGCAGCGAGAAATAGTAGTTTCGCTCGACATTGTAGAATTCGGCCAGCAGCGGTTCCACCAGCATCCACTGATCGAGGCGCATGCAGTCGACGACGATGAAGAGCACCTTTCGTTTCTGTTTCAGCTCGGGAACGACGAACCGGGAGACGACATCGAGGGACAACAGCGGGCGGTTGTCGCTGGCAAGCCACTTGAGATAGCGGGCCTCGACATATTTGGTGAATTCGGTATTCCATTCCTTGTGGGTTCCCTCGTGAGTGTCGCGCATGCCGGGGTCGTTGTTGCGGTCGATTTCGAGGTTCCACTCGGCGAGGAGGCGGGCGGCCTCGTACCAGTCCTCCGGGGCGACGCCGCCGAACAACTTCTGATTGAAGCGATTGATTTCGGTGATGTAACGGCGCATGGAGCTGGAACTGATAATCCGCTTGGAGTCGAGAATCCGCTTGATGACCAGCAGGATCTGGGACGGGATGACCGGTTTGACGAGGTAGTCATCGATTTTCTGCCCGATCGCCTGATCCATCAGGGTCTCTTCTTCGGACTTGGTCACCATCACCACGGGCAGATGCGGGCGGAGATCCTTGATCTCCTCGAGCGTCGTGAGGCCGTCTTTGCCCGGCATCATTTCATCGAGCAGCACCAGATCGAACGTCCGGTCGCGGACGGCGGCGACGGCGTCATCGCCGGACATCACGGGCGTAACGGCAAAGCCGCGTTTTTCCAAAAAGAGAATGTGCGGCTTGAGCGAGTCGATTTCGTCATCAACCCACAGGATTTTCTTCTGATCGGCTGCTGTCGGCATCCTTCACCCGTCGGTTAGTCGGTTCCATGGGCAGAGCCATGCGGAAGATGGTTTCCCCCGGCTGGGATTTGTCCAGCCAGATGCGGCCATCGTGGTATTCTTCGATTATACGTTTCACGAGCGTAAGGCCCAGCCCCCAGCCCCGTTTCTTGGTGGTGAAGCCGGGCTGGAAGATCTTGCGGGCGGCGGCGGGGGTGATCCCCTTGCCGTTGTCGCGGATTTCCAGTTCGACCCGCTTGCGGTCGGCCGAGAGCATGGTGCGCCATGCGATCAGACCGGACTTGGCATCGACCGCCTGGATGGCGTTCTTGGTCAGGTTTTCCAGTGCCCAGGTGAGCAATTCGGGATTGAGCGGCAGGGTCGGGATTTCTCCCGTTTCGACGGAGATCTGGATCCCCTGTCCCTGGAACGGGAGCCGGCGGCGGTAGTAGTCGGCCACTTCGCGGACGAGCTCGTTGAGATCGGCCATGCGGAGTTCGGGGGTTGACCCGATCTGTCCGAACCGGTTGGTCACTCGCTGGAGGCGATTGATGTCGACTTTCATGTTGTCGACGATCTCGCCCATCTCGCGACCGGCGGCGGTGTCCGAGGCGGCGCAGTCGGCCTCGATCGTTTCGATCCAGCCCATGAGCGATGAGAGGGGTGTACCAAGCTGGTGGGCGGTCTCTTTGGCCATACCGACCCAGATGTGGCGCTCCTCGCTGCGGCGGATGGTCTGGAAGCCGATCATCCCGACGATGAGAAAAGCGAGCACGATGCCGATCTCGATAAACGGCATGACGCGGAGGTGGTTGATCACCTCGGAGTCACCGTAGAGGAAGTAGTTGACGTGGCTTCCGGCGAAGAAGAGGGGGTACTCGCCGTTGCGTCCGTGCATGCCGGCCGCTATCTGCCGGAGCCTGACCTTGGCGGCCGCGGTGGTGTCCTCCGAGTCGATCCCTTCGATGTTTCGCCAGTAGAGCGGCTCGTGGAGGGAGTCGGTGACGATGATCGGGAAGGTGGCCTTGACGATGATCTCGTTGAAGATGAACTGGAGCTCGTTACCGGTGGTGGGGGAGTTGGCGGCCAGTTGCCAGAGCTGGACGTATTTGTCGACCTGATCGCGCGCATCCTCCTGGAGCTGCCGGATGACCATGAAGGTGTACCAGATAAAGACGGCGGAGATCAGGATGACCCCCACCAGCAGGAACACTTTCAGCCAAGTGGACTTGCCGACATAGAGTTCGGACGTTCGCGGCAGGATGCGCCCGGGCCAGGCCATTAGCCGATCTTTTCCCTTCCCTGCATATACGGACGGAGCGGTTCCGGCACGGTAATGGTGCCATCGGCGTTCTGGTAGTTTTCCAGGATGGCCGGGACCAGGCGGGCAAGGGCCAGCCCGGAGCCGTTGAGCGTGTGCGGGAACTTCACCGTCTTGTCCGTATCGCGGAATTTGCAGTTCATGCGGCGGGCCTGGAAATCCTCGAAGTTGGAGACCGACGAAATCTCCAGATACTTTTCCACCCCGGCGCACCAGAGTTCGATATCATAACACTTGGCGGCCGCGAACGAGAGATCGCCGGACGCGAGTTTGACGACGCGATAGGGCAGCTTAAGGCCCTGGGCGATCTTCTCGGCCTGCGCCAGCAGTGATTCGAGTTCGTCATACGAGTGCTCCGGTCGCACGATCTTGACCAGTTCCACCTTGTCGAACTGGTGGACCCGGATCATGCCGCGGGTGTCCTTGCCGGCGGCGCCGGCCTCGCGCCGGAAACAGGGGGTGTAGGCCACCATGTAGATGGGCAACTGCTCGTGCGTTATGATCTCCTGCTTATACAGATTGGTGACGGGCACTTCGGCCGTGGGGATCAGCCACATCTGGTCCCCTTCGGTCTTATACATATCATCCGCCAGTTTGGGCAGTTGGCCGGTGCCGAACATGGTATCGGAGGTTACGAGGTACGGGACCTTGTGTTCGACAAAGCCGGCGGCGGCGTGGGTGTCCAGCATGTAATTGACCAGCGCCCGCTCCAGCATGGCGCCGGCGCCTTTGAGGACATAGAAGCCGGAGCCGGCGATCTTGGCGGCGCGGGGCATATCCATGATGCCGAGTTTCTCGCCGACCTCCCAGTGCGGGAGGACCTTGAAGCCGGGCTTGGGGATTTCGCCCCACTCTTTGATCACCACGTTGGCGGACTCATCCTTGCCGACCGGGACCGATTCGTGCGGGATATTGGGAACCCAGGTGAGCAGGGTGTGCATCTGTTCCTCGAGCTGGCGCAGCTCGGCATCGGAAGCGGCGATCTCATCCCCCACCTTGCGCATGGCCAGGATCATTTCCTCGACAGGCTCGCCGGCCTTTTTTTTGCGCGGGATCTCTTCGGAAACGCGGTTCCGCTCGGCCTTGAGGGTGTCGGTTTTCTTGATAATCTCGCGGCGCTGCTGGTCGAGCTTGAGGATGGCGTCGATATCGCACGAGTGGTTTTTCTTGTCGATTCCGGCCTTGACCAGGTCGGGATGCTCCCGGATGAGCTTAAGGTCAAGCATCTAATATCCTGTCTGCCAATAGGTTCATGCTTTCGGGCGGCCTTTGAGCCAGTAATAGTATAGGACATTGAGGGGAGCAAGTCAAACCGTTCGGGGGACGGCCGGGGTGGAGCGAGGGGGTCAAAACGGGGCAGAAAATCCGCTTGCGGAATTGGAAAATGGGTGTAACTTACGGGACTTTTGTAGAAGGAGTGACCGAGGAATCATGGCCAAAGTCTGTGACATTTGCGGGAAGAAGCCGTTGAGCGGCCACCGGGTTTCGCACGCGCACAACATCACCAAGCGGCGCTGGATGCCGAATTTGCAGGATGTGCGTGCGTATGTGAACGGCGTGCCGAAGCGGGTGTCGGTCTGCACCTCCTGCCTGAAGGCGGGCAAGGTGATCAAGAACGCCCAGTTCAAGAAGCCGAAACCGACCGTCGCCGCATAAATAGCTGTTGGTCGGATCCGTTGCGATCCGACCCCGACGTCGTCCCGGTGTCCTTTGCGACGACGCAACCGCTCCGATTGGTGGGCGGTTTTTCTTTTGTCTGCTTTTCAGCTTCTCAGCTTTTCAGCAGTTTGACGATCTCGCTGCCGGCGATATTGGCATGGGCCAGCATGGCGATGGCCGCTTTCGTTTGGATCAACCCGGCCACGAAATCGGAGTAGGTCGAGGCATAGTCCGTGTCGCGAAGGCGGGACTCGGCGGCGATCAGGTTCTCGCGCGTCACCTCCAGCGAATCGCGGCGCGACTCCAGGGCGTATTTCTGTTCGGAAGCCAGCGCTATCTGCGTGTCGCTCAGCTGGCGCTGGGCGTCATCGATAACGCGCAGCGACTCGGCGGCCGCTTCGGGCGTGGAGAGATCGACACCGGACAGAGCGGGAATATCGGCCAGTGCGCCCGGGTCGGTGCCAAACAACTTCTGGTTGCCGTAGTCGGCGGCTGCGATCAGGTCGTTGTATCTCTCCGCGATGTCGTTGGCGGCGGTGGCGTAGGCGCGCTGCGCTTCTTCGCTGTTTCCTCCCTCGTTGACGGCAGCCACGGCCAGCGAGCGGAGTTCAGTCAAGTGGCTCTGCATTTCGGAGATGGTCGAGGAGGCGGTTTCATAGCGGTTGATGTTGGCGGAGAGGGCGTCGATTTCGGCGTTCAGCGAACCGATCCGGCTGCGGAGCTGTTCGGAAATGACCAACCCGGCCGGATCATCGGCCGCGCCATTGATCGCGAAGCCCGAGGACAGCTTCTGCATGGCGGCGAACATACGCGCATAAGCGGTGCGAAAGCCCTGCAGACCCGACGAGGCCCCGACGTTTGAATTCAGTGACAGCATCATAGCCCCTCCCGGTTGGAGTGTTCATTCATCTGGTGACCGTTGCTCATTATAAGAAGAGCAACCGGGGTGCCGCCCGCCCGTATCTGCTATTCTGTTGGGAGCTAGGGCCTTACCGACACCCGGGCAATCGCATTTTGCCCCCGATGCAATGAAGTATGGGGCGAACCCCATAAAATGAAGCCACGCAGACCGGCTGGGAAAAAGGGTGCGCCGCCGGTAGGGTAGTTTGACCGGCGGCGCGGTGGAGGAACCAAACAATGTTCGGTTGATACAGTTGCGCTATATCCGTTGACCTGTTTGGCAGTCAACATTTGGGCGGACGATAGTCTCGTCCGTTATCTGCTCTGGTCCAGCCGGCGGATGTACGCCGGGATGGTGCGATCATCCTCGCTGAAAATCGGGACCCGGTGCCGTGACGCACCGTTGCCATTCCCATTGCCGTTGCCGTGCGTCTGATGGGTCGACGTGCTGTTGAACATGGCGCTGGCGGCGATGGTGGTTTCCTGCGGTTCGGCGGCGATCGCTTCGACCGGTTCGATGATAGTCGGGATCGGCTCGGGAGCGTGCGGCATCTCGATGAAGGTCTCTTCCGGGAACAACGAGATGGTTTTGCCCGGCTTCACTTCTTCCACTTTCCGCTCTTCGACCCTGGCGACTTCCTTTTTCGGTTCGCCGAGACCGGTGGCGATGACGGTGACCCGCATCTGGTTGTTCATGGTCGGATCGATGACGGCGCCGAAGATGATGTTGGCATCGGCTCCGGCCTGCTCGTAGATGAGCGAGGTGGCGGTGTTGACATCGAAGAGCGTCATATCTTCGCCGCCGGTGACATTGATGAGCACGCCGCGGGCGCCGCTGAGGGTGACATCGCCCAGCAGCGGCGAAGAGATGGCCGCACGGGCGGCATCGATCGCCTTGTCCTCGCCCTCGCCGGAGCCGGTCCCCATGAGCGCTTCGCCCATTTCCAGCATGACGGTGCGGACGTCGGCGAAGTCGCAGTTGATGAGGCCGGGGATGGTGATCAGGTCGGAAATTCCCTTGGTGGCCTGATGAAGGACATCATCGGCGGTGGCGAACGCCTCGACGAGCGTGGTGTTCTTGGAGACGATCTGCATCAGACGCTCGTTCGGGATGGTGATGAGCGTGTCGACCTTGGCCTTGAGTTCGGCCAGTCCCTGCTGGGCGCGGACGCTGCGTTTGTTTCCCTCGAACCGGAAGGGGGTGGTGACGATGGCGACGGTGAGGGCGCCGGACATCTTGGCGATTTCGGCCACGAGCGGCGCGGCGCCGGTCCCGGTGCCGCCCCCCATGCCGGCCGTGATGAACACGAGGTTCGGGGTGCCGATTTCGCGGGCCACTTCCTGGCGGCTTTCTTCGACGGCGCGCCGTCCGACATCCGGATTGGCGCCGGCGCCGAGGCCGTTGGTGGTTTCGCGTCCGATCTGAATTTTCTTCTCGGCCAGATTCTGGTCGAGCACCTGGGCGTCGGTGTTGATGGCGATGAACTCGACGCCGTGCAGGTTGGCGGCGATCATGCGGTTGATGGCGTTGCCGCCCGCGCCGCCGACCCCTACCACCTTGATGTTGGCGTAGCCGACGTAGTCGGCCGCGAAATTGAACTGATGCTTGCTGTCCAGCATGTCTGGTTCCTCCTTGAAACGGACTACCCTATCTAGAACTGTTTCGTTATCCAGTGTTCGAGGCGCTTCCACCAGCCGCGGACGGCGCCGCTGCGGGAGCCGCCGGCCGCTTCGTTGGCAAAGCCATAGAGCAGCAGGCCGTGGGCGGTGGCATAGCGCATGGTATTGAGCTCGTCGGGGGAGTGGGCGAACCCACGGATGGTCCCCAGGCGAACCGGCATATCGAAGATCTGTTCGGCCAGCTCGGTGGTCCCCGGCAGGAGCGAGCCGCCGCCGGTGAGGATCATGCCGGCCGCCGCCGTGTCGCCGCGGTGGACATTTTTCAGTTCGCGCGCCACCAGCGAGAGGATTTCCTCCATGCGCGGCTCGATGATGGAGGCGACGACATTGCGCGAGATGTCGCGGCTGGCCCGTCCGGCGATGCCGGATACGTTGATCATCTCCTCGGGATCCACCTGCGAGGCGAGCGCGTTGCCGTAGATGATCTTGATCTCCTCCGCCTGATCGAGGGGGGTGCGCAGGCCGATGGCGATATCGCTGGTGACATTCCGCCCGCCCAGCGAGACCACGCCGGTGTATCGAATCGAGCCATCGTAGAACAGCGCGATGGTGGTGATGTCGCCGCCGAGGTCGACGATGACGGCGCCGCTGTCGAGTTCGTCATCGGTGAGCAGCGCCTGCGACTGGCCGAGCGCCTCGAGCACGATGTGGTCGACGCCCAGCCGGCACCGTTCGAGCGAGCGGTAGATGTTCTTGGCGGTGGTTACGGAAGCGGTCACCAGATGCGCCTCGACTTCGAGCCGTACGCCGGACATGCCGACCGGGTCTTTGATGCCGGTTTGTTCATCGACCGAGAATTCCTGCGGTATCACGTGGATGATTTCGCGGTCGACCGGGATGGCGACGGTGCGGGCGGCCTCGATGGCTTTGGTGACATCGGCGGTGGTGACTTCGTTGTCCGAGCGGCTGACGCCGACGACGCCGTGGCTGTTGATGGAGCGAACGTGCTCGCCGGCGATGCCGACCGTGACGCGGTCGATTTCGGTGCCGGAGACCATCTGGGCATCATCGATCGCCTTGCGGATGGACCGTACGGTCTTGTCCATGTCGACCACCACACCGCGCTTGAGGCCATCGGCCGGGGATTGCCCGTGTCCGATGATATAGAGATCTCCCTTGTCGTCCATTTCGGCGACCAGGGCGAGAATCTTGGTGGTGCCGATGTCGAGGGCGGCAATGATCCGTTCGTCAGCCATTGTGGTTCGGTTTCCCGGTTGCAGTCGCAGGTTTCTTTTTGGTCGCTGACGGCTTGCCAGTCGGTTTGGCCGTCGGCTTCTTCGGCGTACTTTTCTGGTTGGTCGTCGTTTTTTTGATGGCTTTGGTCTTTGGGCCGGAGGCCGCCGCTTTTCCGACGCTCTTCCCCTTGCCGGCGGCGGGTTTGGTCGACGCCTTGATCGCCGGTTTCTTAGTCGGGGTCGCCTTGGCAGTACTGACGGCCGGCGGAGGGGTGCTCTTCACGATGTTGGTCACGGCGGCACTTGTCGGGGGAGGGACGCTTCCCGCGTACACTGCTGAGGCGGCCGGAAGTCTGGTCGAGTCTTTCTTTTTTCCTTCGGGCATCGCCTCGCGCACGATCATGTCGTCGTAGCGCAAATCGAAGGCGGAGGCACTGAACAGATCCGCCTGGTAGCGCTCGGCGAAATTCACGAATTCATCGAGGCGCGACTGGAACTGGTCGGCATGCAGCTTGAGCACACACGGCAGGCCGGCGATACGGACGGTGAGGTACTCCGGACGACTGAAGTCGACCTCCTCGATCAGGTGATAGAGCTGGGGATGACGATCCCGGATCACGAGGAGTTGCGGAATCACCATGGCGACCCGGCCATCGGTGGAATAACTGAACAGGCGGACGACGGAAGCGCCGGTAATGAACGGCTGCTCCCAGTCCGGCGCGGTGTTCTTGTCGAGCGGCACGGCCCGGCCGGTGGCATCGAGGCCGTACAGAATGCCGACGCTGGCATCGAGCAGGTAACAAACCGGCGTGAGATCGTTGGTGCGGATGTGCAGCGTGTTCGGCAGGACGTAATCGATCTGGACCGCGCGGATTCCCTGCTGCGAGAGCAGGGCATCGGCGACGCTGTCGACCGGCTGCTGCAGGATGGTGGCAGAGCGGCGCAGACCGAGCTGGCGGTCCCAGCCGGTCACTTTCTCGCCGTTGAGGGTGACGGCTTTCAGCTCGCACAGTTCGGTATACCGGACCGCCAGCAGAAGGCCGATGGCCGTCATCAGAACAATGCCCACCAGTAATCTTACTTCCCGCGACACGGCCTCATGCTCCCTGCAAACGCTCCAGAATGGTTTTCTTGATGTAGGTGATCGAGCCGGCGCCGATGGTGATCACGATGTCACCGGGCCGGGCGATTTTGGCGACGGCTTCGACGGCGTTTTCTTTCACACCCACGTAGGCGACGGTAGTGATCCCTTTGGCGGCGGCGGCCTGCCGGATGGTATCCGAGGTGATGCCAGGGAGCGGCAGTTCGCGGGCCGGGTAAATATCGGTGAGGAAGCACTGGTCGGCCATGGCGAGGACATCGGCGAACTCATGGACGAACTGCTTGGTCCGGCTGAAGAGGTGCGGCTGGAATACGGCAATCACCCGGCGTCCCGGATACAGATCGCGGGCGGCGGACAGCGTCGCGCGAATCTCCGTGGGGTGATGGGCGTAGTCGTCCACGACCAGCACGCCATTGGCCTCGCCGATGATCTCGAAGCGGCGTCCCACACCGCGGAAGGTGCGGAGGGCATCGGAGATCGCCTCGAAGGGGACATCGAGTTCGCGCGTGGTGGCGACCGCCGCCAGCGCGTTGGCCACGTTGTGGCGTCCCGGCACGCGCAGGATGATTTCGCCGAGCAAATCCTGCCGGTGATAGACCGCAAAGGTCGTGCGACCGGCGGCCATCTGGATGTTGACCGGATGATAATCCGCCTGCGGGGTGAAGCCGAAGGTCGCGTAGGGGCGGCTGATCTTCTCGCGGAAGCTGCGGGTGTTGGCGTCATCCGAGGAGATGATGGCCGAGCCATAGAACGGCACCCGGTTGATATAGGTCAGGAAAGAATTGACGAGGTCTTCGACGCCGTTGTAGCACTCCAGATGGTCCGGCTCGACATTGAGCACGACCGCCATGCTGGGGAACATGGAGAGGAACGACTTGTCGTATTCGTCCGCCTCGGCCACGAGATAATCGCCGGAGCCGAGCGCGGCGCCGGTTCCCAACTCCGCTACGACGCCGCCGACGATCAGGGTCGGATTCAGCTTCGCCTGCTGCAGGATGCGGCCGATCATCGAAGTCGTGGTGGTTTTGCCGTGGGTCCCGGCGACGCCGATGGAGAATTTGAGGCGCATCAGTTCGCCCAGCATTTCGGCCCGCTTGATCACCGGGATGCCGTGCCGCCGCGCTTCGACGACTTCGGGGTTGTCCAGACCGATCGCGGAGGAGATGACGAGCACGTCGACATCGTGAATGTTGGCCGCGGCATGACCGCCGTGGATGGTGATCCCCTTGGACTGGAGGTATTCGGTCACCTCGCTGGGGGTGCCATCGGAACCGCTCACCTGGTAACCCAGGTTGTGCAGGATCTCGGCGATGCCGGACATGCCGGCGCCGCCGATACCGACGAAGTAGAGACGTTTGAATCGCCCGAACATTATTTTCTCGCTCTGAAAGCGGTGAACGGTTTTGGTGAACGTGCTGTCAAGTGTCAAGCCTCTTCTCCCTTACTCTCCGCGGCGGAGATGAGTTGGATGATGTCATCGGCGATGATATCCACGGCGGGCGTCCGGCCGGCGGTGGCGTGTTGCAACGCGGCGCGCATGGTGTCGGCTTCGCCGGAGGACAAAAGCGTGCGGGCGGCGCCGACCAGATCGGTGAGCGGCAACTCTCGTTCATCGACGACGGTGGCGAATCCTCTGGCCGCGTAGGCCGCGGCGTTTTTGCGCTGATGGTCGCCGGCCGCGACGGGATACGGCACGAGCAGCGCCGGGAGGGCGCAGGCTTCGAGTTCGGCCAGCGTGATGGCGCCGGCGCGGGCGATGACGACGTCGGCCGCCGCATACACCAGCGCCATGCGATTTTCGAAGGGGAAAAGGGAGTGACCGTGAACCTTCTCACCCGCGGACGCGATTACCTCCGTGTAATCCCTTTTCCCCGTCTGCCATAGGAGCTGCACCTCGCAATCGGCGGGCAGGTTGGGCAACGAGCGGAGCACGGCCTGATTGACCGCGCGCGCTCCCTGACTACCGCCGAGCACGAGAATGGTTTTCTTGTTCGGATTGAGCTTGAATGTGGCCAGCGCGGCGCGGCGATCCCCGTGCGCGATAGAGGGGCGAACCGGATTGCCGCACTCGATGATTGTTCCGGAAGTGCGGAAGTGTTGCGCGGCTTCGCCAAACCCCAGATACAACCGTCGGGCGTGCGGTGCCAGTTTGCGGGTGCTGATGCCGGGGAAGGAGTTCTGTTCCTGCAGTACCAGCGGAATGCCCTTGCTTGCGGCGGCGCGGCCGATCGGCAGACAGACGTAACCGCCGGTGGCCACGACCACATCGGGCCGAAACTTTTTGAGGAAGGCGGCCGACTTCCAGAGCGCCGCCAGGAATATGAACGGCACCAGGAGGTTCTTCGGTGTCATGGAACGAGCCAGTCCCCAAACGGTGATAATCTGCAGCGGATAGCCGAGCGATTCCCGCACGCGAAATTCGATCCCCCTTCGGGTGCCGATGAACGTGATTTCGACGTTCATCCGCCCACTCAGGCGCTCTTTGACGCGGTCGGCGATAGCGATGGCCGGGTAGAGATGGCCGCCGGTGCCGCCGCCGGCGAAGACGAGCCGGGTGATCTTGAGTCCGCTCATGCGACCCTCCGCCGCGAGAGATTGAGCAGCACCGCCACGGCACAACTGGACATGAGAAGCGAGGAGCCACCGTAACTGATAAACGGCAGCGGCACGCCGGTCACGGGGAGAATGGCGGTGACCACGCCGACATTGACGGCGATATTGATAAACAGCGTCCAGGTCATCCCGGCCGCCAGCAGGTAGCCGAACTTATCGGGTTGCGAGGCCGCAATCTTGAAGCCGCGGTACAGCACCACGAGCAGCAGGGCGAGGACAACCATCAGGCCGATGAAGCCGATCTCTTCACCCGTGGCGGCGAAGATGAAATCGGTGTGCGGATACGGCAGGAAGAACAGTTTCTGGCGTCCCTCGCCGAGGCCGGTGCCGAGCAGGCCGCCGGAGCCCAGGGTGAGGGCGGACTGCTTGACCTGATAGCTGCCCATCAGCGGGTTCATCACGGCATCGATGTGATCGATAATGCGCGCCCGTTTGTAGCCGAGAACGAACACCACCAGACTGGCGGCCCCGGCCAGCGGCAGGGTGGCGGTGAGCAGGTGTTTGATCCGCATCCCGGCGAGGAAGAACATGCCGAGGGCGGTGACCGAGACCAGGATTACCATGCCGAGGTTCGGCTCGAGCATGATCAGCAAGAGCCCGGCCCCGAGCAGGGGACCATACGGCATCAGCAACTGCTTCAGGTCGGTGAGGTCGCGCTGGGAGTTGGAGAGCGAGAACGCCAGATAGCAGATCATGACGAACTTGAAAATCTCGGAGGGCTGCATGGTGAGCGGTCCGAACATCAGCCAGCGGTGAGCTTCATTGCGGGCCGGCATCAGGAACACCAGGCACAGCAAGCCGAGCGAGACGAAGAGCGCCGGCACCGAGAGTATGGCGAAGCGGTGCAGATCGATTTTCACGATGGTGACGATGGCCAGCAGTGACAGCAAGGCCCAGAGGGCCTGGTTGCGGATGAAGTGCAACTGCGATCCGAACCGGCTGTCGGCCATGATGGACGACGTGGAATAGACCATGACCAGTCCGATGGCGATCAGGAGCAGGTAGGCGAGCAGAAGGGGCTCGTCGATGCGCCGGCTTTCAGGAGACGGTTTCACCTTTGGTCTTTCCATTCTTGAGCGAGGCAACCGCTTCTTTGAACGCGCGGCCGCGGTGCTCGAAATTTTCGAACATATCAAAGCTCGAACAGGCCGGCGACAGCAGCACGGTCTCTCCGGGGTGCGCCATGTCAAACCCCTTGCGCACCGCCTCCTCGAGCGTCTCGGCGAACACGACCGGGAAGGACTTGCCGAGGGCGCCGAAAATCTTGTCGCGCGCTTCGCCGATCACCAGCAGGCCCCGAATGACCTTCTTCCCTGCCTCGACGATCGGCAGGTAGCTGCCCCCTTTGTCCCGTCCGCCGAGGATGAGATAGGTGGGCTGGGTCATGGAGCGGAGCGCGACGCAGACGGAGTCGACATTGGTCGCCTTGGAGTCATTGATGAACGTAACGCCGGCCACGGTCCCGGCTTTTTCGAGGCGGTGTTCGACCCCGGCGAAACTGGTCAGGACGCGCGCCAGCACGTGCGGCGGTATCTGGAACGGCAGGGTGCAGACGACCGCAGCCGCGGCATTCTGCAGGTTGTGCGGGCCGACGATACCGATTTCGCGGGTAGCGCAGACGGCACCCTCGCGGCCGTTGAAGCGGAACCACAACTGGCCATCGCGCACGAACGTATTGGCGGCGTCATTCTCGCGAGTCGAGAAAAGGAGCCGGGTGGCGCCGGTCGCGGGCTGCGAAGCCATTGATTCGGCGTCCTCGCGGTTGAGCACGAAGTAATCCTCGGACGTCTGGTTTTCCGTAATGCGATACTTGGTTTTGCGGTACCCCTCCATGGAGCCGTGGCGGTCCAGATGGTCGGGCGTGATGTTGAGCACGATCGCCACCCGCGGCTTGAATTCGGCAATGGTCTCGAGCTGGAAACTGGAGACCTCGACCACGGCGACGCCATCCTGCGGAATCTGATCGGCGACCTCGGTGAAGGCGAGGCCGATATTGCCACACACGAAGGTGCTGAAACCGCCGGCTTTGAACAGCTCGCCGGCGAGGGTGGTCGTGGTTGTTTTCCCGTTGGTGCCGGTGATGGCCACGATCGAGCCGCGGCAGACCCAGGAGGCGAACTCGAGTTCCGAGAAGACGGGGAGTCCCTTGTCCATCGCCCGGCGCACGATCACCGCTTTCGCGGTCACTCCCGGCGAGACGACCAGGTAATCGGCGTTGAGCACGGCGTCGGTGTGACCGCCGACTTCGAACGGGATACCGGCCTCGCGCAGCGTGGCGATCGGCCCGGCGAGCTTTTCGGCCGGCGCGGCATCGGAGACAAAGGGGACGCCGCCGAACCGCTGGGCGAGGCGGGCCGCCCCGATACCCGAGCGGGCCATGCCGATCACGCTGATGCGTCGTCCTTTGATTCGTTCTATAATCGTCATCGTATCTTCAGCGTCGCCAGAGTTAGCAGAGCGCACATGGCGCCGATAATCCAGAAGCGGACTACCACTTTCGTTTCCGACCATCCCGACAACTCGAAATGGTGATGCAGCGGCGCCATCTTGAACACCCGTTTCCCGCCGCGATACCGGTAGGAAATGACCTGGATGATCACGGACAGGGCGGTGAGGACAAACACGCCGCCGACTATGCCGAGCATGAGTTCTTTCTTGATGAGAATGGCGATCGCCCCGAGCGCGCCCCCCAGCGCCAGCGAGCCGGTGTCTCCCATGAACACCTCGGCCGGATGTGAATTGAACCAGAGGAAACCGAGCGCCGAGCCGAGTGCAGCTCCGCAGAAGATGGCCAGTTCTCCGGCCCCGGGCAGATATTCCACCTGCAGGTAGTTGGAGTAGTCGACACGGCCGGTGACATACACGATGCCGCCGAAGGCCACGAAGCAGAGGGCGCACAGGCCGATGGCGAGGCCATCGAGACCATCGGTCAGGTTGACGGCGTTGGAGGAGCTGGCGATCACCAACATGATCCACGGTATGTACAGGATGCCCAGATTGAGGATGTAGTTCTTGAAGAACGGAATCCCCGTGGTGCCATCGTACTGACCCTCGGGCGCGACATAGGTGAGCAGGAGGCCGAACACCAAACCGAGTATGAGCTGGCCGGCGAATTTCTTGCGTGCCACCATGCCGCCGCGCTGTTTCTTGATCGCCTTGAGGTAGTCATCCATGTACCCCAGCAGACCGAGCCAGGCGGTCACCAGGAGGACCATGAGGACGTAGAAGTTCGAGAGGTTGGCCCAGAGCAGGGTGGGGATGATGATCCCGGCCAGAATGATCAGTCCGCCCATGGTCGGCGTGCCGGCCTTGGCCTTGTGGCTGGCGGGACCTTCCTCGCGGATACTTTCACCAATCTGGAACTTGCGGAGCAGGCGAATGAAGAACGGCCCGAGCACAAGGCAAATGATGAGCGCGGTCACCACCGCACCGGCGGTGCGGAAGGTAATATAGCGGAACAGGTTCAGCCCCGAGATATACTTGGTGAGCGGCACCAGCAGATGGTAGAGCATTACCGGGCTGCTCCTTTCTGCTGCCAGGCGGTGACGAGCGCCTCGAGCCCGATACCCCGCGACCCTTTCAGGTAGACGATATCACCCTGCCGGAGCAGTGTCAGGAGAGCTTCCGCCGCCTCTTCGGCCGTCGGGAAATGCCGGAGCTTGTCCCTGGCTATGCCGGCGGACTGGGCGGCCTTTTGGGTCAGACGAGACTGCGAACCGACCAGGATCACGAGGTCGAGCGGGAGTTCAGCCAGACGGCGACCGAGGTCGCGGTGCATCTGGTCGCTGACCGCGCCCAGTTCCAGCATATCCCCGAGTACGGCGACCCGCCGCAGTCCGGCGCGCAGTTCGGCAAACGACGTGAGACCGAGCCGGACCGAATCCGGGTTGGCGTTGTAGCAGTCGCAGATCATGGTGACGCCGTGGCAGGTGGCGGTCTGGCCGCGCATGGGGGCGGTTTCGAACTTGATCGCTTCGGTGTCGATCCCGTTGAAATCGAAGCCGAGGGTACGGGCGATGGCGTAGCCGGTGAGCAGGTTGTACACCTGGTGATGCCCGAACAGCGGCATACGGAAGCGGCGGCCATCGATCACGACGCTGGTGACACCGGCCTCTTCGGTCGTGACGGACTCGGGATGAAAGGTCGCACCGGGCTGAAGGCCGAACGTGATCAGGTCGGGCCGGAGCCGCAGGGCTGCCGGGTAGAGCACGGGGTCATCGGCGTTAATGATGAGCTTCATGTCGGAGTCCGAAGCGGTGACCACTTCAAGTTTGGCGCGGGCGACCCCCTCGACCGAGCCGAGGAATTCCAGATGGGTGGGTCCGACATTGGTGATCGCGGCGACATCGGGACGAATGATGCGGGCCAGGCGGGTCATCTCCCCCGGCTGCGAGATCCCCATCTCCATCACGGCGATGCGTGTCTGTTGGGGCATGCCGAAAATGGCCAGCGGCATACCATAGGTGTTGTTCAGGTTGCCGGGGGACTTGTACACCGATGGCGCGACCGCGGACAGGAGCGCGTGCGCGACTTCCTTGGTGGTGGTCTTGCCGTTGGAGCCGGTGATGCCGACGAACTTGGCGTCGACCCGTTCGCGGTAGCGGCTGGCCAGAGCGATCATGGCGTCGTGGCTGTCCTCGACCGTGATGACCGCGATGTTCTCGCCGGGGATGGGGAGGTCCGCGCGGCGATTTTCGACGACGACGCCCGCCGCGCCTTTGGCGACGGCCTGTTCGAGATACTTGTGGCCATCGGTTCGTTCGCCGCGAATGGCGAAGAACAGCTCGCCCGGACGCAGGGTGCGGGTGTCGATGGAAACGCCGGTGAACGTCCGGTCCCCAAGATCCACCGTACGCAATGTTCCCCCGCTTAAGCGGGTCGCCTGATCGAATCGCAAGCTGATCACCGCTCCTCTGCTTTGTTTACGCCGGTGAATCCCATCGTGCCGAGGAGTTCCCGCGCGACATCCATATCGACAAAGGGATGGCGGACCCCTTTGATCTCCTGATACGTCTCCGCCCCCTTGCCGGCCAGAAGAACCGCATCCCCCGGCCTGGCGTGGCGGAAAATGGCGGCAATGGCCTCACGGCGGTCCGGCTGGATCTCGTAGTTCTTGCCGACCAGGCCCGGCTTGATTTCTTCGATGATGGCCAGCGGATCCTCGCTGCGCGGATTGTCGGAGGTGACCATGACGAAGTCGGCGCTGGTGGTGGCGGCTTTCCCCATGATGGGACGCTTCCCCTTATCCTTGTCGCCGCCGCAGCCGAACAGCAGGAGGATGCGCCCCTTGCAGACCCCCCTGGCGGACTCGCACAGACGCTCCAGGGCATCCGGGGTGTGGGCGAAGTCGACATAGACGGCGAACGGCTGCCCCATGGAGACATGGTTGAAGCGGCCCGGGATCGGCTCGGCTGCTTCCAGTCCGGTCACGACGTTGTCCAGATCGACGCCGGAGGCGAAGCCGCCGGCGGCCGCGGCCAGCGCGTTCATCAGGTTGAACCGACCCGGCAGATGGTAGTTGACCGTCCGGACCCCCATCGGGGTTACCAGATCGAAAGTGCTGCCATCGGGGCGGATTTCGTAATCGCCGGCATAAATGTCCGCCTGGCGATTTTGCAGCGAATAGGCCATGAAGGCGCTGTTGAGATCGCCGAACAACTGTTTGAACTCGGGGACATCGAGATTGATCACGGCATAACTGAGGGGGCCCTCGAGTCGCTTGATCAGGGTGGCCTTGACGCGGAAGTACTCTTCCATGGTGCCGTGGAAATCGAGATGGTCGCGCGTGAAGTTGGTGTAGACGGCGACGCGGAAGTTGATGTTGTCGACCCGGTGCAGGGCCAGCGCGTGGGAGGAGACCTCGACCACAGCATTGACGCACTGATTCCGGCGCATCAGGAACAGGAGCCGCTGCATATCCAGCGATTCGGGAGTAGTGCGCTCGGCGGCGAAGCGTTCCTTGCCGGTATCGTACACGAGGGAGGTGACCAGGCCGGTCCGCTTCTGGCGCGCCTCGAGAATCTTCTTGATCAGGTTGCAGGTGGTGGTTTTGCCGTTGGTGCCGGTGACGCCGCAGACTTTGAGGCGCATCCCGGGATAGCCGTAGAACTTCGCGGCCACGTCGGACATCGCCTTGCGCACATTGGGGACCCGAACATGCACGCCGATATCGGCCCCATCGCGTTCTCCCATGACGGCGACCGCGCCCCGGGCGCGCGCCTGGTCGAGATAGTCGTAGCCGTCGGAGCGATATCCTTTGATCGCCACGAACAGGGAGTCGGGGCGGACCAGCCGGGAATCGTACTCGATGTTTTCGATTTCCGGGTTGACGTCACCGGTGATGACGACTCCTTCGACTTCCTCTGTCAATTGCCGCAGCTTGATAACATCACCTCACAATGGTTGGCATTCCACCTGGCACATGGTGTCGGAGCGGAGCGGTTCGCCGGGGGGGACCGACTGGCTCACCACGCGACCGTTTCCTTTGATCGTAAAAGCGACGCCGGCGCGGTGGAGCACAGCGGTGACGGCTCTGACCGGCAGGCCGGTCATGTCCGGCATGCGCACCAGCGAATCGGCGGGGGATACGACTTCGACGATCACGTCATCCCCTTTGAAGGCGAGCTTCTGGGGAGGGGGAAACTGCCACACCACCGTCCCCTCGGCGACGGAGCTACGGAGCTTCACCCCTCGATATTCGGCCAGCTTGGCGGCGAGCGTCAGGCTCTGGCCGACGAAATTCGGAATCTGAATGGTGCTGTCGAGTCCGGCCGGTTTCTCGGCGAGACTGCCGCCGGCCGAAGTGAACAGCTCCGGATTGAGTGCCGCGTAGCGCTCGGCGATCCGCTTGAAGGCGGGTCCCGAGGTGTAACCACCGTAGTGGATCGGCTGCGGATCGACCAGCATGACCACCCCCGCCACGGCGGGGGCGCGATACGGGAAGAAGCCGGCGAAACTGGCGACGAATTTGTTTTTGAAATAGCCGCCGTTTTCCAGATCGGGGAGTTCGGCCGTACCGGTTTTTCCGGCCAGCTCGACCACTTTGGAGTTAATCACCTTGGCGGTGCCGCGCTCAACCACACCGCGCAGGAATCCCCGAAGTGAATCGAGACTGCCGTTTCTCATCACCCGCCCGATCACTTCGCGGGCCTTGTCGGTGATCACATATCCTTTGTCGTCGACTTGTCCCATTACCAGCCGCGGGCGAAGCAGTTCGCCGCCGTTGGCGATGGCGGCAAACGCGTTGGCCAACTGGAGGGGGGTTACGGCAATGGAGTGTCCCATGGCGAAGGCGGCGATGTTGTAATCGGACCACTTCGAGGGAGGCGCAAGCCGGCCGGCGGCTTCTCCGGGAAGACCGCACTTGGGGCGCTTGCCGAAGCCGAACCGGCGATAGGTGTCAAACAACTCGTTGCCGTCCCGCTGAATCGCCCATTTGGCGATGCCGATGTTGGAGGAGACTTCGATGATCTCGCGCATCGTCAGCCAGCCGTGTTTGTGGTCATCGTGGAGCACGCGCCGCCCCAGATCCCAGGCGCCGTTCTCGCAATAGATCTGGCGGTTGAAGTCGATCGCTTCCAGGTCCATCACCCCTGCGGCGGTAAACGCCTTGAAGACCGATCCGGGCTCGAACTGATCGCTGATCGCCCGCAATTTGGTGGGCCGATCCGGGTTGGCCTCCTGCGGATCATAGTGACATATGGCGAGGATGTCGCCGGTGTTGCAGTCGATAAACACCCCCATGCCCGCCTGCGCCCGGAACGTGTCCGCCACGCGTTTGACTTCCTGCTCGACAATATCCTGCAGGCGCCAGTCGACGGTGAGGACGAGCGAGGTCCCGGGCGTCGGCTTAAGCAGGGCTTGTTCGTTCACCCGGTAGGTATTGCGCAAGCCATCGCGACGGATATCCGCCAGCCCGGCCTGTCCGCACAGCACCGAATCATACGCCAGCTCAAAACCGGACTGCCCCTGATTGTCGATATCGGTGAAACCGATGATCTGCTTGCCGACCAGCCCGAACGGATACTCGCGCTGGAAATCCTTGCGCAAATAGAGCCCCTGCTGGGCATCGCTTTCGATCCGCCGCGCCTCGCCATCCGACAACCGGCGTTTGACCCACCGGAATCGTTTGGATTCCAGCTTGAACTCCTGCCGGGCGGTGCCGGCGGGAAAACCGAAGAACCGATCCAGGTAACGGGCGACCGAGTCCGTCTCGCCGGGCGTGTTGGGATAGGCATAGAGCGAGGAACCCATGACATTCTTGGCGATCAACTGGCCGTTGCGGTCATAGATGAGGCCACGCTCGGCCGGGATGGTCAGCTTGCCGGAGGATTGCCGCTCGACAATGGCGTTGTACGGCTCGTTGAGGAGGATCTGGAGGTGGACAAGCCGACCGACGAAGACGGCAAAGAAGAGGGCGACGATGGCAAAGAGGAAGCCGAGCCGGCGGTTTTCCTGGCGGGTGCGACTCACGGCTGCCCCCTTCCGACCTTGACGGAGTCGAACTTGATGGGCTGGAGTTCAGCGGCACCGGCCTGGGTTTCGGTGAGGACCGGGATATAGTCGGCCACCCGCTTCATTGAGGTCACCATCTGGGCGAAATCATCGGGACGAACCGAGTCCCGGGCGTCGCGCACGAGGGTGAACACGCGATCCGGGGCGATGGGGGCCAGGCCGAGGGAGTCATGGGCGAACGATTCGACGCGGGACGCCATGGACAGGGCGGCGACCTCGGTTTGTACCTTCTTGGTCAGGTCCACCAGATTGCGGTTCTGGGCGGAGAGCTCGCCGACTTCCTGCACCAGATGGATAACGTGCACCCGCTGCCAGATATGCACGCAGGCAACGATCGAGACGACGATCAGGACGAGACCGATGGAGAAGTAGCGGTGGGTGCGGATGCGGGACCAGGGGGATTGCCGCATTTCCACCGTCTCCTTGAATTTGCGTACCGGTCCGGCCATGATCAGATCTTCTCCGCGGCCCGCAACTTGGCGGACCTGGCTCGGGGGTTACTCCTGGTTTCATCCGGCTCGGGCGTCATCGGCTTGGGTGTCAGGATGCGCAGCTGGGGACGGCGGCCGCAGGTGCAGACCGGCAGGTCGCGCGGGCAGTCGCAACCGGTGGAAGCGAGCGCCCTGAAGAATTGCTTGACGATCCGGTCCTCGAGCGAGTGGTACGAAATCACCACCAGCCGTCCGCCGTGGGCCAGCATCTGGACGGCGGTCGGGAGGACCTGCTTCAGTTGATCGAGTTCGCCGTTGACGGCGATGCGGAACGCCTGGAAGACACGGGCGAGCGATTTGTTCTGGTGGGGCGGATGGATAGTGGCGCGCACGACGGTCGCCAGTTGTCCGGTGGTGAGGATCACGTTCTTTCGTCTTTCCCTGACCAACGCCTTGGCGATGCGGCCCGCAAACCGCTCTTCGCCCAAGTCGCGTATGATCTCAGCCAATTGCTCTTCGCGGAGCGAGTTGATCAGGTCGGCGGCGGACTGAGAGGCCGACGGATCAAAGCGCATATCCAGCGGTCCATCGTGCCGGAAGGAGAAGCCGCGCGAGGGATCATCGATCTGTCGCGAGGAGATTCCCAGATCCAGCAGGATGCCGTCAAACGACTTCTCCTTGAGCCGGCTTCGTTCGAACCCCAGTTCGCCGAACGAGCCGTGGATTATCTTTTTGAATTGACCAAATGGTTGGAGGGCAGCCGTGGCGTGCGCGATCGCCGCCGGGTCTTTGTCCATCCCGTACAGCCGGGCCGCGGGTCCCACCGTGGCGGCGAGTGCCTTCAGGTGGCCTCCCCCGCCGGCCGTCAGGTCCAGAAAAGCGCCGTCGGGGTTACCGACGAGCAGCTTCACGACCTGTCCGACCAGGACCGGCTCGTGGTAGGGATCAGTCTCCCGAGCGGTCATGTCTCGTGAAGAGTCTTTCTGCTACTTCCTCATAACTGCCGGCAAACTGCTCCAGGTAGCTCTGGAACTTCTCGGGGTTCCAGATTTCCACCGAACGATTGACCCCGATGATCAGCAGGTCGCGCCGCAATCCGGCCTCCTGAATCAAGTGCGAGGGGACTAGAATACGGCCGGTCTTGTCCGGGGTCACGACCGTGGCCGCGGAGTAGAAACGCCGACCGAAGAAACGAAAATCGCGTTGCGTGAAATTGAGCGACGACAACCGCTGCTGAATCTCATCCCACTCGAACTCGGGGTACAGGCTCAGACACCCTTCCAGCCCTTTGGTCAACACCAGATCGCCGTCCAAAAGGGGTTCCTCGGCGGTGCCCCGGACCGACCGGAGTTTGGCGGGCAGGGCGAACCGCCCTTTGCCATCCAGGGTCGTTTGATATTGTCCGTAGAATCCAGTCACCGAAGTACCGCCACTTTATCCCACTTTTGTCCGCAATCTGGTCGAATTATGACACTTTCCCCCACCCAAGTCAAGGCCTTTTTGGGGCTGGAAACTGATTTTTTTGAATTCGTAATCCGATGACAGGCAATGAATAACCGGACACGGTTTTTGACTTTTTTGCATGCAAATGGCCGACATTCGGTAAGGAGCGAAGATATTTCCCTTGACAGCCGGTTTGAAAATCGTATCGGCTCCTCATTCATAGGGTTAATCCCATAGTTTCCCTCTCCCGACTCCCGGAACATTTTTCCGCGCAGCCCCTGGCAGGCTCCGTAATCGATTGTCATGCTGCTGGTTTGAATTCTCTCGCTGTCATTTTTCGGCGGTGATATCCATGGCAACCCGATTGCGATTCCTGATCCCGGGTTCAACCTGAAACACGGGGTTTGGTGTGAGGAGTCTTAGGATTGCCTTGGCGCTGCTGATCGGCTGCATGTCGCCGGCATGGAGCGCGGGACATGCACTGGAGCTGAATCTGGATCAGATGCAGCTTTCGGGCGATCTCCATGCGGTCTCCTGTCTCGGTCTCGATGAGATCCGTGTTGGTCGCGATCTCAGTCTGCCCGCGCAGCACACTCTCGTGGAACTCCATGACAACGAGTCCCTGGCGGATATCACCTGGGCGACGAGCGGGCGCGAATTGCTCGGAGGAGTCGCTGCCGACGATCGTTTCGATGAACCGACCTCACTCGACCACAGCTACGCTCACTTGCGCCGGCGCATCGCCGAGGAGAACCGGCTCGGCGCCTCACCCGTGGTTGTCGAAGGCGAGTTCGAGAGAGCGGGGCGTCGCTACGCGCGCATACTTCTGCTGCCGGTGACAGTCGACAGCGCCGGACAACTGCTGCTTTACCCGACGATCGATCTCAAGGTCGGAGCGCGTTCGATCGAGCGAGCGGAGTTGCTACCGCTTTCTATCCTCGATGGCGAAGCGCTGACTGCTCCGCAGCGCGCGGCGTCCGCCGGTGAAGTGATCGACTACGTGATGGTCACGAATCGCGATCTGGCGGAGTCGTTTGAACCACTGGCGGCGTATCGAAATGAAACCGGACTGCGGACGGAGGTGGTCGTGCTCGACAGCATACTGGTCGGGCAGACTGGCCGCGATGACGCCGAGCGGCTGCGCGAATATCTCAAGCAGTTTTACGCCCAGGGAGGGCGCTACGTGCTCATGGGTGGGGACAGCCATGTCCTGCCGCTGCGATACGCCTATGATCTGAATGCCGACTCGATGCCCTCGCTGGAGGACCAGCAGGTGTGCGATCTCTATTTCGCCGACCTGACCGGGACCTGGGACGTGGATGGCGACGGCGTGTACGGCGAGCCGAGTGATGACCGGCCGGATGTTCGACCGGAGTTGTATCTGGGTCGGGCGCCGTTCAATATGCCCGAGCAGGTCTCGGCGTATGTGGCCAAGGTGATCCGCTACGAGACCAATCCGGGGAACGATGACCCCACGTATCTGGGGCGGTCGTTCTTTTTCTGCTCCGATCAGATGCGGGATATCTCCGGGGGCGAGCACAATGTGGTGGCGCGGGCGTTCCCAGCGACAATCACGGCCGATACGGTTACCGGGATCGAGCAGAGCCGCGGGGATGATCCCTCGCCGTACAACCTACCGGCCACCGAGTTGCTGCCGGTGCTGTCCCAGGGGTACGGCGTGGTGAATATCATCGCCCACGGCGCGTTCACCAAGTTCGGAGTTCGCAGCGCGGGATACAACAACTTGCCGATATCGTCATTCCGGACCGATACGGCGCAGGTCGGGACCGATCAGATCACGCGGCTGGTACCCAATGGGCGGGTCTCTTTGTACTACTCGCTGGCCTGCGATAACGGTGCATTCGACAAGAACGGCCCGCCGTTTAACGTGACACAGCCGAACGTGGCGACCGCGCTGTTGTCCCTGCCGGAAGCCGGCGCAGTGGCGTTCGTGGCCAACAGCCGCTGGGGCTGGGTGAGTCTCTCCTATTTGCTGCAAAAGACGTTTTTCGATTCACTGTTCGCGCACCCGGATCGACCGGCAGTGGCGGCGGTCTACGCCGCGAAGGCCGTGCATTACTATTGCCGCGATCTGGTATACGGACAGATCTATTTCGGCGATCCGGCGCTGCGCGTGTACCGTGGGGTGCCGACATCGATGCGGGTGGCCGTCCACCCGACGGTCGATTCCGTGATCGTGTTGGTTACTTCCGGCGGCACGGCGGCAGCCGATGCTGATCTGCTGGTGGCTTGCAACGAGGAGTTGATCGGGCAATATCGCACCGACGGCACGGGGCGAGTAGCGCTGGTGAATGATCTGGTCCTGGGGAGCACCTATACGTTTTCAGCCGTCGCGGTGGGAGCCAGTACCGGGCAGGCATCCTACACGCCGACCATGGCGACCGATATCGGTGACGAGCCGGGGACGCTCCCGGCGGAGTTCGCTCTGGCGCAGAACTATCCGAATCCCTTTAATCCAGCGACCGTCATCGCGTTCGATCTGCCTAGGGGCGCAAGCGTGCGTCTGGTCCTGTTCAATGCCCTGGGGCAGGAAGTGGCGCGGTTGAAGGATGGGCATCTTCCCGCCGGTCATCATGAAGTGACCTGGGAAGCCACGGACCAGTTCGGCCGCGAGCTGGCCAGTGGCGTGTACTTTTCGCGGCTGGAGGCCGATGGGGCAATCCAGACACGCAAGATGCTGCTGGTGCGGTAGGTTCAGTCGTGGAGAGATGGTCGGGGAGTTCCGCTACGTTGGCCGACTTCAGGGCTTCCGAGTTTCGTTCGGGGCCGGCCGCTCCTTGACTACCGAATCGAGAAGGTTGGCGTACTGCCGCACGATGCTGTCCCACGTATAGGGCCGGGCATACGCCGGGCACGGCGACAGCGCTAACGACCCGGCCCGGAACCGCTCCTGCAGATTCATGAGAAACGTCACGGCGGCGTCACGGGACTGGCTTTGAAAACAGCACCCGTCCCGGGTCGAGTTCACCAGATTCGCGATTTCGCTGTCCTCGGGCACGTGCGCCAGGATCGGTCGCCCGGACGCCAGCAGGTCGAACATCCTCCCCGGCAGGATGCCGGTTTCATCGTCGCTCGCCAAGCCGACATAAAAGCAGGCGCATTCAGAGAGCAGCTCGACGGTTCGGCTGCCGGACTGCAGGCCGTGCGTGACGATTTCATTGTCCAGCCCGCGGGCGGCGAACTGCCCGCGCAGCCAGTCCGGATCGGTGTGCCCGACCTGCACGATACGCGGGGTCGGCGTTCCGCCGGCTGTCTGGCGGAGTTTCTCAAGAACGTCCACCAGCGGCGACACCGGCACCAGATCGTTGAACGTGCCGAGGAGACCAATACCGAACGTAGTCGACGGTGACGGCGCCCGCCAGCGCGCGGCGACGGTCGAGTCGTAGCCATTGGTGATGACGGTACCGCCGCCGACATAATCGGCCACACTCTGACTGGTCGCTACCACCTCGGTGGCGTGGCGCCGAATCTCATCGAGTAGCGCGTATCCGTGCGCGATGTGTGACTGGCTACGAAACGTCCCCTCGAGACGACGGCTGGTCCAGAAATCACGGAAGTCGGCGATCCAGGGGATCCCGAGCGCCTGGGACAGCCGGAGGCCGACCAAGTGACTCGATATCGGCGGCGAGGTGGAGATGATGGCATGATACGGGTCGATGGCCGCCAGTTTCTTCCCGAGCCGGACCGCTGGCCGCACCCATCCCTTCTTGGAATCGGGAAAGAATCGCTCGGCCAGGGCCTCTCCCGTCGCCAGCGTCCGGTGACCGGCTCTTCTCATCCCGCACAAATACAGCAGGCGCTGCGGGTCGAGCGAGCCGGAGCGAAAGATCTTCTCGGCATTGAGTCCCTGCAGGAGTTCCGGCACCAGCGCGCGGTACGCCACCGGCTTGACCGTCAGCACGTCGCAGTCGTACCCAAAGAAGCCAAGCCGCGTGAACAGGTTCATCGGGCGAGTGACACCGCTTAGCCCCATCGGCGGGAAGTAGTAGCAGACCAGAAGCACACGCCGGATCATGGTGTCCGTTCCTCGATGAGCCGTCGCATGATAGTGAGTATCTCCGCGATATTGGCCTCGAACATCGCCTCCTGCTTCACGCGGGCGAGGTTGCGCTGGCGCATCGATTGATGCGGGTCCGGCGTATCGAGCAGGCACTTCACCGTCTCCAGGAGCTGGTCCGCGTTGTACAGATCGTAGCGGTAGCCGCTCTCGGGTTCGAGCCATTCGCGCACCCCCGGGATATCGCCGGCGATCGGGATGAGTCCGAGCGCTTTGGCCTCGATCAGCGAAACCGGCGAGGAGTCTGAGACGGCCGCGGACAGATAGCAGTCGTGTTGCGCCATGAGTTGCAGGAACTCGACCCGCGACCGGCGCTCGTAGTAACGGATCCGGTCCCCCACCAGCCGCCGGGCGTTGAGCCGGAAATGCCCCACCATGGACCCGAACGACGGGAACGTCAGTGTGATCTTGCCGTCGACGATCAGCGGTGCGAGCGCCCGCACGATGAACTCGTTGTTGTACACCTTCTCGTGGCTCCGGGGTACGATGATCCGAAGCGGCGACTGCAGGGCGTAGTCGGTTCGATGGTACTGCAGGTGCCGCTGCTCGATGCCCCACGGAATGACGCGTGCATGCTCGAGCGGCGCGAGTTTGTCCGCCTCCTTGAGCAGGTATTCCGAATCGCCGGTGACGAAGTCCGACTGGTTGAGGGCGAAGATGGTCTTGCGGCGATGGAAGCGGGACTTGTGCGGGACGATCAGGATGTCCGATCCCCAGAGATGGGTGAACACGGGTGCGAACCGTCGCGCCTGCGCCAGCGCGGCCGTGAACCCGTAGCCGGAAACGTAATGCGGGTTGACGATATGGGGCTGGAAGCGGCGAATCAGGGCGCGCACTTCACTGGCCGCCAGGGCGTAGTGCCAGGCCTTGAGGAACCCGCGCGGCTTGAGCTGATGATGCAGCAGCGCGCCGTCTTCGAGCGAAGCGAGCAGCACGCGACAATTCTGCCGACGCAGTTCCCCCACATACCGCGCCGTGTGGAAGGCGCGGCTGTCGGCCAGTACCAGGACGCGCAGTTTGTCGGACATCAGAGCAGTCTCCCGATCCATGAATAGCGATAGTATATCGGATACCGATAGGTCACGCCGCCCCATTTTTCTTTGTAGGCGATCAGGCCATCGGCGCCGGGGGGCGACGATCCCAGGTTCAGCCGTGTCACCCCTTCTCTCGCCATTTCTCGGGCGGCAGTAAAGAGAATGTACTGGTTTGGCTTGGCATAGGAAAAGCTCTTATCGAAATAGACCTGCCAATGGAGGGCCATGGCGCCGTCGACGAGGAAGATATGCGAGGCGGCCGGGCGGCCGTGGATTTCGCAAAAGCGCCAGCGGATTCGACGATCCGTTAACGAAAGGCGAGCCAGCTCGCCGAAGAACTTCGGCGTGTACTTGGGACGGCGGCCGTGGCGATGTTCGGTCTGGGCCATCAGAGCAAGGAACGGTCCAAGATGACGATCCGGATCGAACGGCACGATAGTGATTCCCTCGCGCTCGGCCTTGCGGATTTCGGAGCGGATGGTGGCATCGGGCGGCTCCCATTCGGGATTGCCGATATCGATGAGGGTCGTCTCACCCGCGCGCGCGGGATACCGGTTGTGCTCGGGATACTCGCGATCGAAATCGGTGACAAAGAGCCGGGCGTACCCGGCCAGCGGCAGCGCGTTCATCATGAGCGAGAGAGCGGCGGGCCGG
>AMWB02073310.1_pt1 | contig 39855 bp, 20 predicted proteins | sample 200311 | NCBI WGS metagenome assembly AMWB02 (sample SAMN02737377, study PRJNA173069) | bioreactor metagenome | biome: anode biofilm in microbial fuel cells | place: USA: California | collected 2010-12-16
ATAATAAATAAGTATTTTTTAAAGCACAAAAAAGGGCTCATATTCTGAGCCCTTTTTTGTGCTTTTTTGCATTAGACAATTCTAAATCAATTAAGGTAAGGCCAGTTCAATAATTAGAAAACTACTTATATTTTTCGACTGGACCATTGCTTGCTACGTATGCTTTTGTCATCCCATCTGTACGCCATAGCGTTTCAAACGTGACGTCTGGGAACTTGATTTACAGCTGTCCGAAGTGTTGTTATAAGTCTTGCTTGTTCGAGAATAATGTCTTCTGAGCAGTGTTGTGTCATCCTGAAGCGAGTTCATAACTGTTCGAAGTGCTTAAAAAACTTGTTATTATACCATTCCAATGCGCTCGTCCTGAGTGTTTTGCAGGCAGTTTACTGCGTAGCAAAATGTATCGAAGGATGAAATAACAACGACTTGGGTTGACGGGGAAGATATGGAATATTTTTATGTATATATTTTAAAATGCAATGATGGATCTTATTATACTGGGCATACAGACGATGCAAAAAAAAGAAGCCTTAATCAAAGGTGATTGGATGCTTATTTCTTTATTGGCAAAAAAAGTATTTAAAAATAAGCAAGCTGGCCGCATCCTTCGATACGATTTGTTTCGCAATAAGTTGCTACACAAATCACTCAGGACGAGCGGCTTGAAAATTGCATTTTGATAGATTAATTATTTAATAAACATCATTTCGGACAGTTATGCAACGAGTTCATGATGACAAAAGCAGGAGTTGTTATTGTGCCTGTTACCAGACAAAACTCTTAAGTTGATGACATTTGGCCTACGTCAGTACGATGTTACAGTAGTTTTCATAAAGCAATAGCAAAGGCCCCAAGAGCTTTTGCCTTGGGGCCTTAAATTCAACCGTATGATTTATTTTTTGGGTAGTTACTTGGTGGATGTTTCCGCTACAGTTTTTTCCGCTGCTTTTTTTACAGCCTTCTTTTGGTTAGCTGTTTTTCGGGTAGCTTTTTGGGATGTTTTTTTAGCTACTTTTTGTTTTTTAACAGCTGATTTTTTTGCTGTTTTCTTAGTTGCTTTAACGGCTGTCTTTTTAGTTGCTTTTTTGCTTTTTGTTAACTTGGTTTTTGACTTACCCTTTTTAACATTAGATTTGACCTTAACGGACTTCTTTGCCGTTACTTTTGTTGCGGCTTTTGTGGTTAGCTTTCCAGTCTTGATTGCTTGTGTTCGTGTTTTTGTTACTGGTTTTACCTTTTCAACTTTTTTATCAGCACTTATTTTTATGCCTGATTCGCCAAAATGGTAATTGTCGTTTTCACCATCAAGAGCAACATGAGAAACACCGTTTGTTACAATTTTTGATAAACCGACTGATGGTTTGCCATCTTTACCCAAAACTGGGGCCCATTTTGTTTCGCCTAAAACAAGTTTCCATAGAGCAAAATCTTTATCTATTGCAAAAATAATAGTTTTTTCTACTGTTTCAGTTGTTGTCTTTGTGGTTTTAGACTTTGTAGTTGCTTTAGTAGTAGATTTTGTAGCAGACTTCTTTGCAGTATCCGTTGCTTTTACCTTGTGCTCTACGGTATCAGCTGCGGCAATGTAGACGAATGGTGTTGTTGCTGTTGCAAGTTCCGTCCAGTCTTCTCCCGATGTGTACTTATACACATTTCCGTTTAATCCAAGACCAAAGATATTTGATTTTACTGTTGCTATAACCATTTCACCTTCATCAGAAATTTCTATCCATTCTTTTGCTTCAAGCTTATAAATCTTATTGTCTGCAGATTTTGCAACAATGGTTTTGTCATTTCCGCATGAAATTTGTGTTAATTTTGGTTGATCTTTGGTTTTAATTTCAGACCAAACTTTTTTAGTAAAATCAAACTCAAAAACTTTATTATCAGCGTTGATTACTAACATGTTTCCGTCTGCGGAAATTGTCAGGCTTATTAATTGTCCGATTGGTTGTTTAGCCGTATCATTTATGCTTTCAAATTCTTCCCAAGGGTTTTCGGACATGGAATTATTATTAAATTCGTAAAGCTTACCATCCATGCCTATTCCGTATTTAAGCATCTTACCTGTAGAGGTGCTGCCAACTGCTACCATGCTAAATTTACCATCCTCAGCAAACCAATTTTCAGGTAAATTTACAGGAATTTCCACAATGAATTTTCCATAAACGTAACCAGGCTTATTCTTAATGTCTTCAACAACGAAATAAGTAGGCGTTTTGTTTAGGCCGACTATATGTTGTTGGTGTGTACCAAATAGCTTGTCAGATATCCAAAGATATTCAGGATAATCTGTTTTATAATCCGGGTTTCCTAAATTTGGATTATAACGCTCAAGTACTACATTTTTATTAGCAATCCACTCTGATCCATCAGCTACAGGAGCTTTACCTTCATAAATTTTGACAAGCCAGCTATTACCTATATTATTTTTGTCTGTGTTATAACAGGTAATCTCGCGGTGCTCATTGTCAGGTGCCTTTAATGTGTTGTCCCAGCCGTTTGTGTCATTAATAACATTTGTGTGAGTGTGAAGTGCTTTATTTGTTGATAAATGGATTAACATGATTCTATCGCCGCTTTTAACAACAGTATCGCGGACTTCGGTTAATTCTTTTGTTGGTGATACAATCATCCACCAATCATTATCGTCTTCGCCGGCCATACCGCTTACTTGTTGCTGGCCTGATGTACTTTTGCTTGTAGTACCGTCATAATTCAGTGCATGAGAGTGCAGTGTTATTCCATTTTCAATTTTTTCCCCAGGGAAGTATGTTAATCTTATTACATCGCCATAATTAACTTTAGGGGCATTTTTTGAGTAATCAGCAGCGTCGATTTGATTTGGTGCGGTTTTGGCTAATTCGGCCTCTTTTTGCAATGCCGCGAGCTTCAGTTTTAATGCCCATGCAGGGTGTTTGGTTACATCAGCAACGATTTTAAGTTCCTTACCTTCTATTTGGTCAAAAACCTGCGATCTAGGTACTCCACCTTCCAAATATTCTATTTTTACATGTCGAGGTCTGGATCTAAAAGTAGCAAGGTTCCAGCGTACTTTTGGAATACCACTCCAATCCGCAACCCAGTTGCCTGCCGGTACATTCAAGATGCATGGAATACCATTTGCATCTTTTGTGATTCGTTTTTCCAATTCCCCTTTAATATCTCTAGATAAATCACTCTCAAAGTTGCCATTTTTAAAACTCTCTGTTTTTGCATACGTAATTTTAAAGTAGGGGATATCCCTTTCCAATTGCGCGATTTGTGCTTTTATGGCATTTATATCTTTGTCAAAATCTGTGTTAGGTCTTGGACTAATAATCATGCGAGTAGCTTGAGTGGCTGCCGTTGAGGCTACTGTCAATGTTAAAGGATTTTTTTCTTGCACTGATACTGATTTGACTACACCATCCACACCTTTGTATGAAACATTCAAAGTTTTTAGTTTTCCAAATGCTGGATCTCCAAAAATGTTGTTTTGCCAAGATCCGTACTTGTCAACGCCCATATTTGCGCTTGATAAAGTAAATGTAGAGACGTTTGCAGGAATCTTAGACTGCAGTATTGCTGTTACATCCTTAGAACTTCCACCTGCGCCGTAGGATGCGCTTATGATTTGAATTTCGCTTGGCATAACTGTCTGAAATGAGGCAGCAGCCAAAAACAAAATAAGCGAATAAAATAAACTCTTTCTCATAGCAATATCTCCTTTGAAAATTTTGGACTAACGGTTAATACACTGTTTATAGTTGATGAGAAATAATAAGACGTTTTTACGGCATCTCCTTTCATTTAAATACAAGTATTAAATAAATCTATCACGTTATGATCTTAACCAAAATTTTGTCTTATTTGCAAGACTTTGCATTAAACTAAATGCCAAGTCCCCAATATTCGATACATTGGGGACTTGAATATCAGCCTATGAGTTCTTGGATTGCTTATGCTGCAGGTGTTGCAGTTGCTGTCGAAGTTACGGGTGTTGTGGTTGCAGGAGTTGCGACTGTTTTGGCAGCGGATTTTTTGGCAGCGGTGCCCTTTTTCGCTGTTTTTGTAGTGGCTTTCTTTACTGCTTTTTTCTTAGCTTTTACTGTTGCCTTTTTCTTAGCTTTCTTACTTTTTGTCAATTTAGTTTTTGAAGTAGCCTTTTTGACAGTGGCTTTTGCTTTAACGGATTTTTTTGCAGCGACTTTTGCAGCAGCTTTAGGGGCTATTTTCCCTGTTTGTATGGCTTGAGTTCTTGTTGCTTTTACCGGTGTTACAACTACAGCCGTTTTATCAGCGGCTATTTTTATTCCTGATTCGCCAAAATGGTAATTGTCATTTTCACCATCAAGTGCGACATGAGATGCGCCATTTGTTGCAATTTTTGAGAAACCGGTTGCCTGTTTTCCGTCTTTGCCCAAAATTGGTGTCCATTTTGTTTCGCCTAAAACAAGTTTCCAGAGAGCAAAATCTTTATCTATTGCAAAAATAACCGTTTTTTCTACTGTTTCAGTTGTTGCCTTTGTGGTTTTAGACTTTGTATCTGTTTTAGTAGTAGATTTTGTAGCAGATTTCTTTGCTGCATCTGTTGTTTTTACCTTGAGCTCTAAGGTATCAGCGGCGGCAATGTAGACGAATGGTGTTGTTGCCGTTGCAAGTTCATTCCATTCTTCTCCTGTTGTGTGCTTATATACATTTCCGTTTAGTCCAAGCCCAAAGATATTTGATTTTACTGTTGCTACAACCATTTCACCTTCATCAGAAATTTCTTCCCATTCTTTTGACCCAAGCTTATAAAGCTTGTTTTCTGCAGATTTTGCAACAATGGTTTTATCATTTCCGCATGAGATTTGTGTTAATTTAGGTTGATTAGCGTTTTTTATCTCAGTCCAAACTTTTTTGACAAAATCAAATCTAAAAACTTTATTTTCAGCGTTTATTACCAATATGTTACCGTCTGCAGAAGTTGTCAGGTTTATTAATTTTCCAATTGGCTGTTTTGCTGTATCATTGATTTCTTCAACCTTTTCCCATGGGTTGTCGGACATAGAATCGTTGTTGAATTCATAAAGATTCCCATCCATGTCTATTGCATATTTAAGAATTTCGCCTTTGGATGTGCTGCCAACGGCAATCATGCTAAATTTGCCATCTTCAGCAAACCACTTTGTAGGAAGATTTAAAGGAACATCTACAACAAATTTCCCATAAATATAGTTAGGTTTATTTTTGATATCTTCAACAACGAAATAGGTAGGAATTTTATTTAAACCAACAATGTGTTGAAGGCTTTGTGGATTTCCGTCTGGAGAAAACGTTTTGTCGGAAATCCAAAGATATTCCGGATAATTGGTTTTGTAATCCGGATTTCCCAAGTGTGGATTATAACGTTCAAGTACTACATTTTTATTTGCCATCCAATTTGATCCGGCAGCAGTAGGGGCTTTACCATCATAAATCTTAATTATCCAGATATTTCCGGGTTGGGTTTTGTCTAGATTATAACAGGTAACTTCGCGATGTTCATTATCAGGTGCCGTAAAATTAATGTCATGCCCGTTTGTCGTGACAAGATTTGCATCAGTATGAGTGTGTAAGCATTTTTTTGTTGTAAGGTGTACTAGCGCGATTTTATCACCACTTTTTACAATACCTGTTTTATTATCTGGAGATGCAACTATCCACCAATCATTGTTGTCTTCGCCTTTATATCCTGTTACTTGTTGTTGCCCAGCCGTCTTTTTGCTTGTAGTAGCATTATAATTTATCCTATGAGAATGAAGTGTTATTCCATCTTCGATTTTTTCACCGGGATAAGTTGTTAATCTGACCACATCACCATAACTGATATTTGGAATGATTTTAGCATCTTCGATTACTGTAGCATTTTCGGTTGTAGGCATTAGTCCCAATTCTGAAGATGTTCCGGCGGCAGCAACGTGGGTTGCAGCTGTACCATTTTGTCTTTTCCAGTTTGGTTTTCCATTGGCATCTAAACCGGAAGAATAATAGATGGCATCATCCATACCAACGCACATCATTTGGCCATCGCCCATTAGGGCAATATTTTTTGCAGCGCCATCGATTTGTTTCCAAGTCACTTGTCCGTTTGCATCAGCATCTCCAGCAAAGTAGTACATGTTATTAGCGGAATTTCTGTGCAGAAATTTATTACTTCCACCAATCGCGACGTGGGTTGCAGCGGTACCATTTTGTCTTTTCCAGTTTGCCTTTCCATTGGTATCTACACCTGAAGAATACCAAATTGCATTATCCATACCAACGCACATCATTTGGCCATCACTTGCTATGGCAATACTTTTTGCAGCTCCGTCGATTTGTTTCCAAGCCATTTGTCCATTTTCATCGGCTTTTCCTGAGAAAACGTACATATTGTTGACTGAGTTTCTGTGCATAAAGTTGTTTCCACTAGCGGCAACATGGGTGGCAGCGGTACCGTTTTGTTTTTTCCAGTTAGCTTTTCCATTAGCATCTACACCGGAAGAATACCAAATGGCATCATCTGTTCCAACGCATATCATTTGACCATCGGCAGTTAGGGCAACATCCTTTGCAGCACCATCGATTTGTTTCCAAGCCATTTGTCCATCTGTGCCGACGTTACCTGAGAAATAATACATGTTGTTAGCAGAATTTCTGTGTATAAATCTACCATCAGCTGCGGATACTGTGGTAAACACCAAAATTGAAATTAAAAAATAAAATAAATTCTTTCTCATAACTATATCTCCTTTAAAAATTTTGAAATATAAAAAACATGTGAAGCTATGTTGATCAATAACATTATCAATGAAATATTTTTGGGGGATCCTTTCATGAAAATGTGGGGAAGTTAAACATTACGATTCTTAAAAATTATTAACAAAATATTATTTGATTTGCAACACATTAAACTAAACAAACAGAAAAGGCCCCAAAACAATTTTGTTCTGGGGCCTTTTAAGATCATTGTGTTATTTTAGGATGTTTATTTTGTTGCAGTGGATTTTGTAGTCGTTGTTGATGCAGTCTTAGCCTTAACTGGGGTTGTTGTTTTTGCGCTAGTTCTTTTAGTGCTTGTTGTAGCAGCTTTATTTACAATTGCTTTTTTTAGTTTCTTTTTGGCTGCTTTTTTTACGGTTTTTTTAGCTGCTTTTTTAGAAACTGTTTTTACAGTCTTTTTGGTAGTTGCTGTTTTTACTTTTTTATCTGCAACTGCTGTCGTTACAGTTGTTGTAGTGGCTTTTTTAACTTCAACTCCTTTGGCTGTAATAGATACGGCGTCAGACCCTTTATGATATGTATTACCAAATTTATCAAGTGCAACAGTTGTTCCTGATGGAATAGCTGCAACATCATCTATAGATGTAATTTTGGTTTCTTTTTTGCCTGGAATATCCATCCATTTTTTTGTTTTACTGTCCCATTTTACTAGTCGATCGTCTAGTGTTATACCAAGGATGTAGTTTTGGTTTCCGATTGTAATTTTACTGAGTTGTTCTGTTCCCATTGGCGTCCACTTATTACTTGCAAATTTATATGGGATTCCGGTTTTTGCTATTCCAATTACAATAGATTTACCATCCGTTCCAATTCCCGCGGCAATTGATGATCCGGTTGTTAATTTTTTCCATGCATTGTTTTCGAGTTTATAAATTACGTCATCTTCAGATGATGCAAAAATTTCAGTACCTTTGCTTGCGGTAATATTTTCCAGTTTTATTTTTGTTGCATTTGTGACTTTTAGTGGGGCCCATTGTTTTTTGGTAAAGTCATATTTTACCGCTGTTTTATCGTCTGATTTTATACCGAACAAGTTGCCATCGCATGTAGCAAAAATATCTTCAAGGCCTGGAATATCTTTTCCTGATTCATCTTTCAGTGTTTGTAGTTCCCAAGGATCTATGGTTGCATCAGGCATGGTGTAAGGAGCCCCCGCAAATTCATTGAATCTGTATGGTTTATCTTTGCTGTCTAATGCCCAAATTTCAAGCTTGCCATCTTTGCTTCCTACTGTGACATTATCAAGATCTTCTTTTGGTGTAATCGATACGTAATCAGCAGGAAAATCTGAAGGTGAAGGGATATCTCCAATTTCTGCCAATACTTTTTGTGCAATTCCATTTGGGTCGATTAGTTTGGCTTGATCGGGTGCTAAAAATTTAAAGATTCCTCTTACATTTACCATTCCAGCTCTTTTATCAGTTTTGTCATCAATATGAATTGGTTTGAAATTTGCACCCCATTTTGGATGTGCATCTCCAATCCATAGATCATTGCTTAAAGTTGAATTTGGTAAACTTGCAACTATTCTGACTTCATCATTATAATTGATAGGTCCTGTTTTTCCACTGTTGCTAACGATGGAGAATATTCTCAGATTATCTTTGAAATTAGGATTTTCTGGGCCAACAATCAACACTTCACCATGTCTGGCTGCTGTCCAGTAAGAATCACCATTGGCAACCCATTTTTTGTTTAAAGGCCAGGTTTTGTTGTATGCTGGATCACCTGATGTGGTGTTGAGTGAGTAAATTTCTATCTTATCTCCGTAATTTACAGCACCTGTTTTTGATGCATTATCCGCAGATTTAAGCATAAAGAAATCACATCCATTTGTTGCTCGCGCATCTGCTGAATTAACTAATAGTTCCAGAGAATCATTTGCCGTGCCTTTAACTTTTTCATCACGATAGTATGGATGTGTCCATACCATTCCTCCGAATTTGGATTGAATTCTTACAATTTTATTATATTCGAGGACAGTCGTTGTTCCTGTAGCGGTTGAAACTTTTGTAGTTGTAACTCCTGTGGTGTCTACTGAGGTTTGGGTAAACGCTTGAACAGATATATTTTTTAAAGCACCCGGTACGTTTTGCCAAGCTGTGCCGAATGGGTTGGATGCGTCGATGCCAGCCCTGTAATAAATTTGATCGCCTGCATTTACGCCCCAAACTTGACCATTAGGTCCAACGGAAATTTGCTTTAAGGCGCCGGCTACATTTTGCCAAGTTTTGCCGAATGGGTTGGATGCGTCGATACCGGTTCTGTAATAAATTTGATCGCCTGCATTTACGCCCCAAACTTGACCATTAGGTCCAACGGAGATGTTCTTTAAGGCGCCAGCTACATTTTGCCATGCAGTACCGAATGGGTTGGATGCGTTGATACCGGTTCTGTAATAAATTTGATCGCCTGCATTTACGCCCCAAATTTGGCCATTAGCCCCAACGGAGATGTGTTTCAAGGCTCCGGCTACATTTTGCCAAGCTTTTCCGAATGGGTTGGATGCGTCGATACCGGTTCTGTAATAAATTTGATCGTTAGCATTTACGCCCCAAATTTGGCCATTAGGTCCAACGGAAATTTGCTTCAAGGCTCCGGCTACATTTTGCCAAGCTGTGCCGAATGGGTTGGATGTGTTGATACCGGTTCTGTAATAGATTTGATCGCCAGCATTTACGCCCCAAATTTGGCCATTAGGTCCAACGGAGATGTTCTTTAAGGCGCCATCTACCTTTTGCCAAGATTTGCCGAATGGGTTGGATGCGTCGATGCCAGCCCTGTAATAAATTTGATCGCTTCCATTTACGCCCCAAATTTGTGCGGAAAATGAAGAAGGTGTTTCGATTTTTGGGGAAGGACTTGTTATTTCAATATTTGAGTATTCAACCTGTTGGTCCCATCCGCCTAAGCCAAAGAACTTTGGTGTAATTTGTTTATCTGCTGCAATTGTCCAACTTCCTTTGATATTACTTCCTGCTGTTGTTCCTGTTCCAAATGATAGGACATTGTTATTTAATTGAAGCCAGTAGTCACCCCAGTCCGGTTGAGTCATTCCAACAGAGACGTTAGCTCCGAGTGCGATTGAATAATCACTATTTCCTAGAAGACTTGTGTAATCATTATTACCGCGACCGATTGCAAGTTTATAAATTTTCCCACCAGCTGGAGTTTGTGTTTGTTCTGGAGAAAGAACTACGACGACCTCTTTCTTTCCACGTGCTTTGAATTTTAATATGCCCTTATCATCAAACTTCCAATTAGAGTTGAACGTAACTTTTCCTGTTCCTTCTATATTTGGATTGAATGTGTATGATGTAGATGATGCTACTCTGGTTATTCCGGCGGCGGCAACGTGGGTTGCAGCTGTACCATTTTGTCTTTTCCAGTTGGGTTTTCCATTTGCATCTAAGCCGGAAGAATAGTATATGGCATCATCCGTGCCTACATGCATCATTTGGCCATCGCCCGTTAAGGCAATATTTTTTGCAGCGCCATCAATTTGTTTCCAAGTCATTTGTCCGTTTGCATCAGCATCTCCAGCAAAGTAGTACATGTTATTAGCGGAATTTCTGTGTAAAAATTTGTTACTTCCGCCTATAGCAACATGAGTGGCAGCGGTACCGTTTTGTTTTTTCCAGTTAGCTTTTCCATTGGCATCTACGCCGGAAGAATACCAAATGGCATCATCCGTGCCAACGCATATCATTTTGCCATCACCAGCTATGGCAATGCTTTTTGCTTGACCGTCGATTTGTTTCCATGTCATTTGTCCGTTTGAATCAGCTTTTCCAGAGAAGTAGTACATGTTATTAGCAGAGTTTCTATGTAGAAATTTGTCTCCACGAGCAGCAACGTGGGTTGCAGCTGTACCGTTCTGTTTTTTCCAGTTAGCTTTCCCATTAGCGTCTACGCCGGAAGAATACCAAATGGCATCATCCGTGCCAACGCATATCATTTGACCATCGGCAGTTATGGCAACATCTTTTGCTTGGCCATCAATTTTATTCCAAGTCATTTGTCCGTTAGCGTCTGGGCTTCCAGCGAAATAAAACATATTATTGACAACATTTCTGTGTATAAATCTACCATCAGCTGCAGATATGTTAGTAAATACCAAAATTGAAATTAGAAGATAGAATAAATTTTTTCTCATAACCGATCTCCTTTGAATATTTTGAAATAGGCGTACACGTGATTTTGTGGATTATTAATTAAATATTTTTGCCGTTTCTCCTTTCATAAAAAATGCAAAACGAAATAAATTATATGATGACAAGATTTTAAACAAAATATTATTTAAAATGCAAGACTTTGGGTTAAGAAAAAATAAAAGCGTCCAGAACTCTCTGGACGCTTGCATAGTTACTATAAATTAAAAAATAAAATTATTTTTTAGATTTAGGCTTCTTACTTTTGTTAGGGTTTTTAGTTTTTGTGCTTTTTGTAGTTTCTTGGGCTGCTTGAGCTGGTTCAAGTGCATTTATAAGTACATCATCCATTGACTCAGCGTAGATTAACTGAAGTGACTTATCAAGTTCAGATTCAAATTCTTTAATATCTTTGGCATTACTTTTTGGAACAATTACGCGGGTAAAGCCCATTCTTGATGCCGCTAACAATTTTTCTTTTAGCCCTCCAACAGCGAGAACTCTTCCTCGAAGAGTAACTTCTCCGGTCATGGCCGTATTACAGTGCACAGGTCTGTGTGTAAGTGCAGAAGCGATTGCTGTACAAAGTGTTATGCCGGCAGAAGGTCCGTCTTTTGGAATTGCTCCTTCAGGTACATGTACGTGGATGTCATGGTCTGAGTAAAATCCATCTTTTAATCCAAGCTCTTTTGCTTTAGATCTGATGTAACTCATTGCGGCTTGAGCAGATTCTTGCATAACCTCACCGAGTTGTCCGGTCAAGGTTAATCCGCCTTTTCCCTTCATAACAGCAATTTCAACTTCAAGAACATCGCCACCGACTTCTGTCCAAGCAAGTCCTGTCGCCAAACCAATTGTGTCTTCTCTTCGTTTGTCTTCCCGTTTGAATTGAGGAGCTCCAAACCATTTTTCAATCAACTCATCATTGATTTCAATAGAGGTAAGCTTTTTGTTTTTAAGTAAGCATTGAATCGATTTTCTTAATATTTTAGCAATTACACGTTCAAGCTGACGAACACCTGCTTCTTTTGTGTATTCATCGATTAATCTTTTTAGTGTTACATCGCTTAAATCAATTTTTTCTTTGTCCAACGCATGTTCTTTGAGTAATTTTGGAATCAGAAAGTTTTTAGCAATATCTGCTTTTTCTTCAAGCGTATATCCATTTAGATAAATTATTTCAAGTCTGTCCAGTAACGGATATGGAATATTGTCTACGACGTTTGCAGTTGCAATAAACATAACTTTTGAAAGGTCATATTCAACTTCAAGGAAGTGATCAACAAATGCCTTGTTTTGCTCCGGATCAAGAACTTCTAGCATAGCAGAGGCAGGATCGCCTCTAAAATCAGCAGACATCTTATCGATTTCATCCAAAACAATCACAGGGTTTAAAACTTTTACTTTTTTCATTGCTTGAATTATTTTACCTGGCATTGCACCAATATATGTGCGACGGTGCCCACGAATTTCTGCTTCATCGCGTAAGCCACCTAATGAAATACGTACCATTGGACGACCCAATGCATCAGCAATTGCCTGGGCTAATGAGGTTTTTCCGACTCCAGGAGGTCCTGATAAACATATAATTGGAGAGCGCTTTAACTTATCGCCGGCATATTTACGAGCGGCCAAAAATTCAATAACGCGTTCTTTTGGTTTTTTCATGCTGGCATGAGAAGAATTTAGTATATGTTCGGCCTGCGTCAAGCTTACAGTATCTTTTGATTCTTGCTTCCATGGTACTGTAAGTATCCAATCAACATAATTACGACTTACAGAAGCTTCTGGTGATGTCGGCTGCATTTGTTCAAGGCGTTTTAGTTCAGCCTCAACCTTTTCCAGCGCTTCAGCAGGTAGTCCGAGCTTTTTGGCCTTCTTACGAAGCTCATTAATTTCTTGTTGGTAATCTTCTTTTCCAAGTTCACGTTGAATTGCACGAAGTTGTTCTGTTAAATAGTAATCTTTTTGGTGTTTTTCAACTTGGCTTTGTACGCGTTTTTTGATCTTTTTCTCTGCGCGAAGAATTTCGATTTCTTTTTTGAGTAAAACACAGATGCGTACAGCTCTTTCCTGCAAGTCTACCGTTTCAAGTATTTTCTGACGTTCGATGAAATCAAGCGTCATCTGTACCGCAATTGTATCAGTTAGGTAATCAAGATCCTCTGGACCACGAAAGAGGCCAAGAATATCAGCAGAAAGTTTTTCGTTAAGATAAACGTACTCTTTGAATAAATCATAAATATTGCGCCACAGTGCTGCATTTTGCGAGGCGTCTTGAATTGGTAATGTCGGAAGATCTTGCGCCATTACGCCAATAAAACCCTCTTCCTTTTTGAATTCAATGGCTTTTGATCTGGAAAGCCCTTCAACTAGGATTTTTAGAGTGCCATTTGGCATTCTGGCGATCTGAACAATAACTCCACGAGTTCCAATTTCGAATAAATCAGATGCTATTGGTTGCTCAGCATTCATGGATTTTTGTGCGACGACAAAAACTTCTTTATTCGTTCGCATCGCAGACTCGACCGCTTTAATTGAAATTTCGCGGCCTACAACTACTGGGATTATGCTTCTTGGTAAAGCAACGAGATTTTTTAGTGGGAGTACTGGCAGAGACACCGGTTCCCCATTTGAAACTAAGTTTTTTAAGTCTTCCATGAAATTTAGTTAAAAACCCTCTAGCTTTAATTTTTAAAATAAATTTATACAAACTAATTTTACAAAACTAAAGTTATAATGTAAATAACAATGTTTTAATGTGAGCATAAGTAGAAAATTGGAGTTTAGTGGGGGCAAATAATAAATTAAATTGACGTTTTGTCTGTATGTTTTATACTTTAAACGAACGATTATACACTAAAAATCGTATATTTTTTTCTAATATGAAATTTTACCATGTTTAATTTAAAAACCAAATTTAAAAATGGATTAATGGGTTGAACCCATGGTAAGATTGGCATTGGGTTGGTGTTTTGGGTGTTGGTTATTTAGCTTGCTCCCATGTGACTTAATTAATTGAAAAAAATTAAAATAAAAAGGAAGCTCATGAGTACTAATTCCGATGGGGCCGGTAGCTCAATCGATGTTTCGAAAACTCGTAAGGCCGTTCTCTTAAAAATATATTTTTTGGCTCAGACCTTTCTTTTGATGACGATTTGTCTTGTAATTTGGCGACCTCTGAAGATATCAATTTTTTCAAAAATGGTTGGAGCCGCCAGTATTCCAACAGCTAAGTTATTCTCTCTCCTATTCATAATTCCAATGATTTTATTTTATTCTGTGCTTGTTGATGTGTTGAGGCGTCATCAGTTAGTTTATTGGTTTACATTATTTCACGGAATTATAGGCGTAATTTTTTATTTATTGATGTCACATCCTGTTTATGGAATTCAAAATACACTTGTGAGCCCAAACCGATGGACTGGTTGGGCTTTTTATTTTTTTATGGAAAGTTTTGATGCATTTTTTGCAACAACATTTTGGGCATTTGCAGATTCTATTTGTAATCCAAAAGATGCGAGAAATTATTACGGTTATGTCGTTGCGGGTTCAAAGATTGGTGGAATTTTTGGGGCTGGAGGACTTTATTTGATTCTTTCACATACCTCCACTTCTACGCATTTATCATTGATTCCAAATTCACTTTTGTTTGGTAGTTGTGCTCTTTTTGTAGCGGCGTTTTCCATCTATATTTTAAGAAAAAATGTATCTCGTGGTTATATGCATGGGTATGAGGCTGTTTATCAACTTGAAAAAACCAAAGAAAAAGCGGAGCGATCTTGGTTTGAAATTCTAAAGAGTCCAATTGATGGTCTTATTTTGATCATAAAAACCCCATATGTTATGGGTATTTTTTCTCTTTGTGTTTTTTATGAGGTAACTGTTGTAATTTTTGATTTTATGCTTGCTTTGAATGCGGACGCAACTTATTCAACAGTTGGCGGAATGACTAGTTATTATGCATTTTACTATTTGATATACAATTTAATTGGGTTAGGGGTTACTTTATTTGGAACAACGCCAATTTTAAGAGTTTTTGGGCTTAGATGGTCGTTGTTTGTTTTTCCAATAATATGTTTAATCTTCTTAATAATTACTTTAATCAGTCCAACTACAGGTGTAATTTTTTGGGTGTTAGTTGGCTTAAGAGCCTTTAATTATGCTCTTAATCATCCAACCAGGGAAGTTTTGTATATACCTACAACAAAAGAGATCAAATTTAAGGCCAAGGCGTGGACAGATGCTTTTGGTTCGCGAATAGCTAAAAGCTTTGGGTCAGCCTTCAATGTATCTTTGCGAAGTGTTTCGCCAGCTGTTGCCATGTTTTCTAGCCTTGGGCTAAGTTTAGGGTTAACATCTGTGTGGATAGTGATAGTGTATTTTTTGGGTAAAACACTTCAAGATGCGATAGATAATAAAAAAATTATTGGAGAGACTTTAACTTTAGATAAAAACTAATTGGAGAATGTATGAGCGTGCGATTTTTTGGTGTTATTAGATCTTGGATTGATAAATTCTTTGAGATTGAAAAAAACGATAGAATAAAATTTGTTAATTTAGCAATTACCTTCTTTTTTATTATCGGTTCATACTCGATATTAAGATCCTTAAAGGCTTCAATTTTTCTTGGATTTGTAGGGCGAGAGTATCAGCCACTTGCAAAAATAGTAGCATTGGCAATGTTGTTTCCCGTAATGTTTTTATATTCAAAAGTGGTTGATAAAGTTCGAAGATATCAAGTTGTTCTTATTGTTTTTGTGTTTTATGCGATCGTATGTTTGATCTTTGCCGCTGTTTTTTTGCATCCCGTTTATGGAGTAAGAAATACTATGACATCTCCATATAGGCTTGTTGGATGGTTATTTGAATTTTTTATGGATTTTTATCAAGCTTTGATTGTATCAGGATTTTGGAGTTTTGTTACTTCGATAAGCACTCCCAGTTTTGCCAATAAGACATACGGAATGATAGTAGCTGCTTCCAGAATTGGTGGAATAGTATCAACTGGATTGGGTGTATTATTGTTAAATAATACATTTTTGGAAGCCAGGGTATCTATTTCATTAATAGCATTTTCAGGAGCAATTTTACTTTTGGGTGCTGCATTTTTTTTATATCGAATTGTTAAGAGAATCCCACGTGATGAGTTGCATGGTTACGAAGCTGCATATGTGGCAAGTGCTCAAAAGGAACAATCGAAGCAAAAAACGGGTATTTTTGAGGGTCTTAGATTGATGGTGACGGAACCATATGTTATGGGTATTTTTGGTATGGTTTGTTCTTTTGAAATTATCAATATAATTTTTGATTATAAAATGGAAGTTTTGATGTCAATCGAGACTCATAATAATGTGGCGGCTATGAGTCGTTTTATGATGATCTATACTGGAACATTTCAAGCCCTTAGTTTTTTCTTTGCATTTTTTGGAGCGACTGCTTTTTTAAGGTATGTTGGAATTAGGGTTGGTGTTTTTGTTATGCCATTAACAATGCTAGTCCTTGGATTTGTGCTTTTTTCGTATCCAAGTTTAACTACAATTTTTGTAGTTTTGGTAATTTCCAGAGCATTAAATTATGGTTTTAATAATCCAATGCGTGAAATTCTATATATTCCAACAATCAAGGATATTCAGTTTAAATCTAAGTCATGGATTGACTCATTTGGACGTACAATTTCAAAGTCATCAGGGGCCACAATAAATTTATTAACGGCTTTTCAGAGCGCTGGGTTACAGACCGCTTTTATGTTTGTATTTATTACGTCTGTTTCATCAATATGGCTTGTGATTGCATATATGATGGGTAGAAAATATGTTAAAACTGTTGAAAATAATGAAGTCATTGGTATAAATAATAATGGCAATAACATTTAAAAAGTGGTATCTAAAAAATTGCTGCAATTTTTACATTTCTATATAATAGAAAAAAAATTATTGATGTAAGTTATTTGTTCTAAAAAAAGATCGGTGGAAGTATGGATAGAAAAGATCAAGTAGACGCTAGTCATGTTGCTGGTGAAGTAGGGGTAAATGAACACGAGATAAGGCTTGCCAAAGTTAAAGAGATGATTGCAAATGGCAAAAATCCATGGCCAGCGTTTAAACCTGTGAGTATGACTACGCAACAAGCGATTTCTGAATTCGAAAAAGATCCTCTTTCTCCCAAAGTTAGTACAGTTGCAGGTCGGTTGATAAGGCTCAGAGATCACGGGAAAACTTTTTTTGGACATATTCAAGACCGTGCAGGTATTTTGCAAATTTACATCAAAAAAGATGAGGTTGGTGAAGAATCATTTGAAAACTTTAAAAAATTCGTTGACGTTGGTGATATCATTTGGCTATCAGGGCTGATATTTACAACAAAAACAGGTGAAATTACTTTAAAAGTTTCAGCAGTCGATTTGATTAGTAAATGTCTACATCCACTTCCAGAAAAATTTCATGGATTAACAGATACCGAACAACGTTATCGTCAGCGTTATCTTGATTTGATAAGTAATCCTGAAAGTAGAGAAAAATTTAAAAAGCGTTCAGGCGTTGTTCAGGCTATAAGAACTTTTTTACAAAATGCCGATTTCATGGAAGTTGAAACCCCAATGTTGCACTCCATTCCCGGTGGTGCCGCAGCAAAGCCATTTATTACTCACCATAATGCATATGATATGGATTTGTTTTTACGCATAGCGCCCGAACTTTTCTTAAAGCGTCTTGTAATTGGTGGTTTTGAAAGAGTATTTGAAATCAACAGAAATTTTAGAAATGAAGGTGTTTCCACTAGGCACAATCCTGAATTTACTACACTTGAATTTTATATGGCGCATGGTGATTACACAGCCGGAATGGAATTAACCGAACAACTCATAAATTATGTCGTAAATAAAAACTTTCCATCACCAAAAATTATGTTTCAAGATAATATTCTTGATTTTACACCACCGTTCAGGCGTTTGACTATGGAAGATTCTCTGATTCAGATTGGTGGCCTAACTAAAGAGCAGATAAGCGAAAAAAATATAGATAATCTTATTGCCGAAAATAAAATAGAGATATCTTTAAAGGCTCCTTATGGTTCAAAAATATTTGCATTGTTTGAACATTTTGTTGAAGGGAAGATTGTTCAACCAACTTTTATTATTGGTTATCCAATAGAAACATCTCCACTAGCAAAGCGTGATGAAAAAAATTCCAATGTTGCAGCTCGATTTGAACTGTTTGCAAGTGGCATGGAGCTTGCAAATGGCTTTACAGAATTAAATGATCCATTTGATCAAGCTGAACGATTCAAAGGTCAAGTTGAAGCCAGAAAATTGGGTGATCAGGAAGCACATCACTATGATGCGGACTATGTTTTTGCACTTGAACATGCGCTTGCTCCAACTGTTGGCGTCGGAATTGGCATTGATCGATTGGTTATGTTTTTGACTAATACGGGTTCAATTAAAGACGTTATTCTTTTCCCTACGCTCAAACACGTAAAATAAAAAGATGCCTGAATTTATTCGAGGCCTAAAATTTTTATGGAAAATAAAAGAATCGGATCAGGCTGAAGTTCAAAAAATAGCACATGCAAATAGCCTTAGCTTTCCAGTTGCTCAAGCGCTTTATAATCGCGGTTATTTAAATACGGACCAGGTCCAAAATTTTCTTTTTAGTTCGTTTGAGAAAGATGTCAGCCATCCATCAAAATTTAAGGGTATGGAATTAGCGGTTGCACGAATTTTATGTGCAATTGAAAAGAATGAAAAGATTTTGATTTTTGGAGATTATGATGTTGATGGAATAACGTCAACATCCCTGCTTCTTGCAGCACTTATCCCATTTAATGCACAAATTAATTATTTTCTTCCAATGCGCAGTGATGGGTATGGTTTATCCACAACTGCTGTGCAACGGGCATTTGATGCCGGGTATAAACTTATAATAACGGTAGACAATGGAATTACTGCTTTTGATGCTGCACAAAAAGCTGAACAGCTTGGATTAGATTTAATTATTACGGATCATCATAGGCCTCATGATAAATTGCCTCATGCTGTTGCAATTATTAATCCTAACCAAAATGATTGCGAATACCCATTTAAAGAATTTGCGGGTGTAGGCGTTATTTTTAAGTTAATAAGTTTGATATATGAACACAAAAATTTGGAGCTGTCTGACAAAATTTATGAACTTCTAACACTTGGAACAATAGCCGACGTAACGCCGCTTGTGGGTGAAAATAGATTTTGGGTAAAATACGGATTGGGAAAAGTTAATAAGAGACGTAGCATTGCATTTGAAGTTTTGCGTAAAAATGCAAGCCTGAATAAATCAATTTTTAATTCTCTTGATATTGGTTTTATGATAGCACCTCAACTTAATGCTCTTGGTCGTCTGAGTAATCCACGCCAAGCCGTAAGATTTTTGATAAGTTCAGACTACGACGAGGTTGAAAGAATCGGCCAAATTTTAAAAGAGGTTAATGAGGCTCGTAAAAAAGTTGATCGTCAAATTTATGAAGAAGTTGAGTATACAATTCAAAATAAGTCGATTAATTTGTCCCAAGAAAATTTAATTTTGGCTGCAAGCCGCGACTGGCCTGCAGGCATAATTGGCTTGGTTGCCGGCAAGTTGGCACAAAATTATGGTAAACCTGCAATTTTGTTGCATATTGACAAAAATGGCAATGCGGCAGGTTCGTGCAGATCTGTTCCTGAAATTAATATCTTTGACGTTCTACAAAGTTGCAAAGATTTATTAATAAGTTTTGGGGGACACTCTTTTGCAGCAGGTCTTAAAATAAAACAAGAGAATCTTCCAATATTTAAAGAGAGATTTGAAGAAATAATATTAAAAACAGTTGCAGTTGATCAACTTGTTCCCAAGCTTGAAATTGATGGCACCGTGCAACTTCCTGAATTAAACAAAAAGCTTATTTCAGATCTTGAACAGCTTGAACCGTTTGGAAATCAAAATCCGCAGCCACTTTTTTTAATTAAAAATGTTTCCCAACTTAAACCGCCAATGCTATTAAAAGATTTACATGTTAAATGCACAGTTTTTGCCGACGGTGTTATCAAGCCGGTTATCTTTTTTAATCGCCCCGAACTTTTTAATATCTTGTCATCTTTGGAAGATAAGCCTTTCAATATTGCGGGTTATGTAATGAAAAATGAGTGGGAAGGCGTTGTCCAGATTGAGCTACAGGGATTAGATGTGCAAGTAGGCTAGCAAATGCATATATTAAAATTTGCGCAATTAAGATTTATTTGATAATATTTCTCCCCTCTTCTAAAAATATTTTATTACGAGTCAATTTGAATAGGATTTTATGAAAATGATAAAGAATATTTTAGCCACAATTTTTTCAAGTATTTTATTTTTATCTTGTGCCTATGGAATGGTTTTTCCGTTAAAAGAAGAAGTAACTAATCCAACAAGATTATTATTAATTGATCTTAACAGGGGTGGAGATCTTAAGTATTTAAAATCACTTATTGAGGCAGGAGCAGATGTTAATGCCGTAAACAAAAATGGTCAGACTCCTTTGCATATTATAATAAATAAGGCCATTAGACCCAAGATGATATATTTGTTATTAGAGGCTGGGGCAAGACTTGATATTAAGAATAATTTGGGATATACCGCTTGTGATATTTTTTCTAAAAGAAAAGATCTAAATCTCGGATTTAGAGATCTATCAACTTTGGATGATGTTTCAAGAGATAGAGTAAATCGTTATGCTACAATTGATGAATTGTTGGTTTTTGCATTATTTGTACATAGGCTTTCGCTGGATCATATTTTAGAAAAATATCCTCAAATTTTAACTGAAACAGAGGTTCTAAATGATCCTAGAGTTCAAGAAAAGTCTCGAGTTCTAGAAGTTTCTAGTGCGTTAAGATCCTGTATTTTAAGAGATTATATTTTTAATAAATGTACTAAAATTGCGCAAGATTATAGGGATTATTATTCAAGGCGTTTTGGTGAATTTACCGTCCATATAAAGCGTGAGATATTTAAAAATGGCACCAAAGAGTGATGTATCTGTAAATTTTATAGCACTTCCATGAAAAAGCCTTGGTAAATGCCGGGGCTTTTCATTTACAAGCCATTAATCTCGACAAATTAATTCGTTAATGCTAATTTCAGATTTGTTAAATTTGTATCTTTAAAAAAGAGGGGAATCTTGTGAAGATCTTAAGATTCATGATTTTGAGCATTCTATCGTTAGCAATTTGTGGTTGCCTTAATTTAAATAACCGTACACATGCAGCACAATTGAAATATGATCTTAAAACCGTTAATTTTGATCAAAACACTTTTGATTGTGTGATTTTGGGTGGAGGAATTGGTGGGCTTACATCATCTATCTACATGGCAAGATCAGGTTATGCGCCTGTAATTATTCAAGGTGAAATTCCAGGTGGGTTAATAACCCAATCAACAGAGGTCGAAAATTGGCCCGGTGAGATAAAAATTAGTGGGCAAGAACTTGCAAATAAAATTAGAAATCAAGCCATTCACCATGGTGTAAAAATTTTACAAGGTAGGGTAGGCGGTGTAGATTTTCAAAAATGGCCATATATAATTTATTTAAAAAGTTTGGATTCACAAACGGTAACAGAAATCAAAGCTTTGACGTGTATAATAACAATGGGTACAACCCCAAATTTACTGCAGGTGCCGGGAGAAACTGGCCCAGGCGGGTATTTTGGTCATGGTATTTCTACATGTGCTGTTTGCGATGGAACCCTTTATAAAGACAAAGCCGTTGCCGTTGTAGGTGGTGGTGATTCTGCCGCGACAGAAGTTCTCTATCTTTCTAAAATTGCAAAAAAAGTTTATATGCTTGTACGTGGCGATAAGTTAAGAGCCAACTTTGCAAATCAGCAAAGTATAAAATCAAGATCTAATATTGAGCTTTTATTCGAAGCAAAGATTACCAAGATTAATGGTGATGGCCAAAAAATTGAATCAATTTCAATATTTGATAAAAAATCAGATGTCGAAAAAAACATTAATATAGATTGTCTGTTTTTGGCCATAGGCTCAATTCCAAATTCTGAAAGCTTTAAAGACCAATTGTCGTTAGATGAAAAAGGTTATATAAAACTTTTTGATTATCAAGAAACGTCACGAAGAGGAATTTTTGCTGCCGGGGATATTTCCGATTCAAAATTTAAACAGGCTGTTACTGCTGCCGGAGACAGCGCAAAAGCTTCGTTGCAAGCAATAGAATTTTTGAACAATATTGGGCATGCCCCACAGAGTAGCTTAATAAAAAAAACAGGTACGCGATCTAACGAATTACAGGCTATTTCCGTAGCTAAAAAGCCTGAGACAAAGTCCATATCTGAAGAAAAAAGCAGTGTAATAAACATTGAGAGCGAGTTGCAGTTCAAACAGATATTAAGTAAATCTAAATTTGTAATTGCCGATTTTTATGGTGATTTTTGTATTCCATGTCAGCAAATGATTCCAATATTTAATAAAGTAGCACAAGCCTTTGTAGATGAAGTAGTTTTTGTAAAAGTTAATGTTGAAAAAAACAGTGTGTTGGCTCAAAAAAATAAAGTTAGTGGTGTGCCGACTTTCATCATTTTTAAAAATGGACAACCCGTTAAGCGGTTCAGTGGAACTAGAGGCGATAATAGATTGAAACAAGAGATAAATGAGGTAATGGATTAAACTTGGTCCCAGTAATCCCATGATGGATATGGTTCGACTTGGTCGTAATTCTCAAAAAGTGGCTCTTTAAATAATATTCCAAAATAAGTTGGCAATGTTATAGACTCAAGAAGTTTTAGAGCAGATTTGAAATCATCTCTGTTTCCAAATCTTACTACAATTTCCGAATCCGGGTCTTTTAGAACCATCTCTAAAGTGGCGACCAAACGTACGAATAATCTGGCAGCAAACCTTTGCTCATCAATTCCTTCATAAAAATTAACAACCCTTCCATGTTCCATGTATCTGCGTTTAATTTTTTTACTTTTGGGATTAGTGTTGGGATTGTTTTGTTCCGGCTCAGAATTTTCTCTTATATCATATGGGCCATTTCGCTTTGCATCATTAACTTGCCAGCTGTATAGCGACTTCCAGTAAGAATTTTTGTAAACCCTGTCACATAAAACATCTGTTGGCATTACTGTTGAGTTATCAAGTTCTGATTGATATTTGCGTACAAAGAGACTAATCGTAGAACCGCCATATTTTTGTTGCTTAAGTTCATTTAAATTACAATCAAATTGATAAATACCGATATTTGTTGCTCCGGCATTCCAGTCAATTCGATATGGACGGTCTATAAATTGGACAAACGTTTCTGCCTTAGATGATTGCTGCGTATTAGCAAGATTAAATATCTTACACTTGTTTAAATCTTCATTGTTTATATTTGATTCCCAAGATGGAAATAGTCTTTGAAAAAGATAAAAACAACCATTATCGCCCTGAGTTAAAAAACATGGAATTATTTTTAAAAACTCATTTTCCAGTCTTATATGGGAATCATAACCATTTTTTGCGAATAAAAGATTTGTAATTGATGCATACCAATTTGCGCGTAACATTCGCAAAAATGGTGTCAGCGAAAGTTCACAGCGGCACTCAGGTTCAAACATGAATTGTACTTTAACATCGTAATTTAAATCTGTGGGCAAGTTTAAATTACAAGCACCGGAATCTTGCTGTAAATTAGCATCTTGTGGTTTTCCAATATCCTGCCACAGATCATTTAGCGCCTGATTTCTAACTTTATTTGTAAACAGATCCTGTAATACATCAAAAAATGCAACCAGACGATGAAAAGAGAGTAATTGAATATTAACAAAAGACTTTGAGGTGCCATAAACTTTTTCAAGAGATTCAATTTCATGACGGAGTTTGTTCCAAACCAAATCCTGTAAAAATTTTGATTCAATAAGTTGCTTATTATTTTCTAGTTCATTCAAAAGTAGTTTTGTTATATCCGTAAAAGAGATACCTGCCAAGTTGTCTACCTTGTGCTGTAGTATCAATTTATACAATACAATTCTTAGAGCAGTTTCGTATTGTATTGACTTATAAATTTTAAAAGATGACTCGTGATTTAACAAACAGTTTAGGAGTTCACCACCACTTACAAAATCTTTATAAAAACTGTAATTTGGATCAGCGTCATTATAAAGTAATCCCATCTGCTGTAACAAATAATTAACGCGTAAATTTTCACGTGATGAACGAGGGTACATACTTAAAAAATCAACAAATACAACATTTTGTATATCTTTGTCTTTTAGTTTTTCAACAAGATCTCCAAGGAAAATGTTGTAGTGTAAAGGTAGTTTCACTCCCAGATTAAAAATCATCTGTTCGGATTCAATATTTTTTAAGCCCTCAGATTTTACGTTTTCAAGCTTTTTTAGAAGTCTGATATCATAAGTTTGCTTTGAATTAAAAATAAAATGCTGATCTTGATATGAAAATGGCACAAACTTATTGCTGTTTATTTTTTTAAGTAAGATATTATTTTTTATAAACCAATATTCAGGTTTGTTTATATCATTTAATTCACAATCTAAAAAACCTTTGGTTTCAATAGTCTTCTGAACATGTTCGGTTAGAATGTAATATTGTTCGAGCAAATTTTTGTGATTTTCTTTAATAAACTTTCGAAGATGTTCAACTTGTGTTTTATTAAGTTCATTTTCAATATCGGTATAAACAAAACCATCAGGCTTGTAGGTGAAATGACTTATTTGAGCAGGTAGGTCTGCAATATAAACATTGGTATTAAATTCAAAAAGCTCAGCTAGCTGAGACGAAGTATTATCAACATGCCCAAACGAGTCAATATCTTCGCCATACTTCATCCAATTTTTAATATTCCCAAGCATCGTGCTTTTACCGACACCATCAACAAAACTACAAAAAATATAGACAGTTTTTTGGTTATTTATTGGAACAAGTTTTTTAACCATCTTTTGAACAAATTTTTGAGCGTGTAATGTTACCTCTTTTTTCTGTTTACATGAAATTTCAATTGGGTAAGTTAGGTCAGGTCCAGTAAAAAATTTTAAAATCGGAACATCTGAATTGATCAAGCTTTTTACGTATTCAATAGAAAACAAAATATCTTGGGTGCCCGCTACTTGTTTGTTTCCGGTTTTAAATGCATTTGTGTAAATTGTTTCCCAAAAAGTTACTAAATTCTTTAAAATTCCATTTATGTCTTTAGACATATATTTTTTAAAGATTGATTTATATGCTTGGGTAATTAAATCAAGAGATTCTCCAAATGCGTGTTCTTGAAATATTTCAGCTCGATCATCAAAGATTGGAATGGTGTCAACGTCAACATGTTCAAAAACAGGTTCAATCCCAGGATAAATTTTTTCAGATACTTTATTGAGATCTTTAAACAGATATGCGGTCATAAAACCAAAGCGGTTATGAAGTCTTTGGGACCAACCAACTTTAGTTTTTAGAATCATTTCATCATCAATTTGTGGTTTTGTGAAATCGGTATAATAACTTGGAACTGCATTTTCTTCGTAGCCAAGAATGATCATTCGTCCCGCTATATTAAAATTTTTTTCTCGTAATTCTTGCGCGAGTTCTTGCAAGCTTTTGGCAGTATGACTTAAAAGATAAGGGTGATATTCGTGGGTGTAGCGACCCTCCGGATTGCATTCGTAGTGGTTTATAAAACTCTGAACAAAATTTTTATCAGCAAGAGAAATTTCAGCTAATGCGCTGGTGAAATTGGAACCAAATGTGAAGACAAGAAGCAGTAGCCAAATAGACTTTCTCCGATGTCTAATGTTAAACAAACGCCAATTCAATAACTTAGCGAAGTTTAAAACGCTTACATGAAGAGGCTTTTGATTAGTATACTTGTCATCCTGAACTAGTTTCAGGATCCGTGGATTAGTTGCTTCTATCCTCCAATTACAGAAATTTGGAATAAATTTATTCATGGATCCTGAAATAAATTCAGGATGACAAATCTCTGATCGGAAGACACTTTTGACGGCCATAGCCTTTTTTCTAATTATCGAACTAACGTTAAACAACATCATTTAGTTCCGTGAATTCTTTGTAATAATTAGATGCATCGCTTGTTCCTTCAGATTCTGTTTTGCCCAAATTATTTAAATTATCAATTCCAAGTTTTTTCTTAAGAATTCCAAGCAGCTCTTTGCATGTCTTTGTCGTTTCGTAATAATCGGCTTCTTTGGGTGTATTGCGTAACTTTTCTAGAATATACTCTATTTCACTAAAATATTTATTTGCTATGTTTAAGTTTTTTAATAAAATTCCCTCATTAAAAAACTTAACATGATAGTCGAATGCAAGCGCAAAAAATGCCGTATAAGAACTGATGTTATTTTTTTGAAGATAGCTTAGAAGTGTTTGGCTTTTTGGGATTAACACATCATCTTGATAATTAAAATATCCTGCAAAATCATCCCATGCAAAACCATTTTCGAATGTTATTTTTTTGGTTTTTAAATCTACTTTTGCATGTTTTAAAAAATCATGAATAATTCCACATTGGTCCACCACGTACTCCCAGTAATAGATTAACCTAAAACCCTTTGGTGAGTTTTGAAAATAAAACCATGGCTCTTTGGTAAACACATGAACAATATCATTTAGTGCCTCTGCGACCTGATCAGGCGTCATATCAAGAAATTTTTGTCGGATAACGTATGCCTTTGGGTAATACTTTGCAATATATTCGCTATAAAATGAACTTAACTTTTCGTCTGGTTCAAACGATCGTATTTTCCCGTCGCATATATCATTAGATCTCTTCTGAAACTCGCATCCTTCGACAGGCTCAGGAAGAGCGCCATCGAGTTGGCGCGCTCGTGGTGAGCTTGTCGAACCATCACCGATAGGTGACGCGCCTGGTTTCAGAAGAAGTCTATTGTCTTGAATATCCATATCGATATCAATATTAACGTCTGTATCTTTGTCATCCTGCCTATTTTTGTCATCCTGGACTTGATCCAGGATCTTTCCAATCATATCTTCGCCTTGCAGGTCAGCGTCAACATTAACATCAACACCAGTATCAACCAGGCTTGTTAGTTGGTTGTCACCCATGCCAAAACTTGGCTCTGCAATGCCCAATAAAACCGGCAAAATAATTAAACTAATTTTGCAAAGAATTTTCTTGTAAAAAATCTTCTTCATATAAATACAGTCCGCAATCATAAATAAATTTTGAAAATTGTTTGCAAAAAATCAGGTATGATGAAGTTGCTTGATCAACCAAATCTGCATGTTCTTGGGTGTCTGTGCATGAATTAAATATGCACGAAATCTTATCAGTAAATTGATTAAGTTTTTCAGATAAAGATAAGATATCTTTATCAAGGCAGGCAATCTCAAGGCTATCATGCCCATTGCTTGCGATTACCATGCATTTTATAAAACCGATTAAATCTTCAACCCATCGAATCAACGTTGTGTGATTAATCAGGATGTCAGCAAACATAAGATCGAAGAATCTGCTTGCATGTTCGCCTTTGGAATTCTCTTCGTGCTGCATTAAAAAAATTCCAAGTTGCTTGATCAAGTTGTTTAACTTTGCATTTTTTTGTTTATAAAAGTTGGAGTCTAAATTTGTTCCGACGAATTGAGTTTTCAATACATCGCCACTTTTATTAATTAGAGCCCAAACTGAAGCGCTAACTGCAGTAAATACGACGATATCTAAGGCACTGAGAGCATCTTTCTTGACTCTTCCGGTAGGTGTTTTTTCTAAGGCTTCTTTTTCTAGTTGGGCTATAAACAGAGCATCTTTTTTGGCTTTCAGTTCTTCGCGACTAGGCTTTTCATTTGGAGCAACACTGGCTTTGCTGTTTTCTGTTTTGTCTTTTGCCATAAGGTAGTGATTTAAAATTAGTATTCCCAGCCCTGTGCATCCTGCTCCAATTGCCAAATATTTTAGGCGCTTAATCCACTTCGCTTGAGATTGCAACCGTTCATATTTTTTTACAGCCTTATCGATTCTAGAAAAATCAACATATTCTAAAACCACTTTTTGCGATTGGGTATTTAAAATAGGCTCCACATTTTGAGATGAGCAAGCGCTGATTAATAGCGAGAGCATTGTAAATGTGTGTGTAAATAGTTTTTTCATTTTAAATTACCAAGTTTTGTCATCCTGAATTTGATTCAGGATCTATAAAATTAATGATTATCCCTAAAATCCGCCTGCAAATGAAGTTGGACCGTCATTGTTATAACCGTATGCATTAGCCCCTGAATAAGCGTTGTAGGAACTTGGTTTATAAGTTGATGCTGTGTTTGCTACCGTATCTTTAATCGAAGTAGATTTAGGCCTTACTTCCGCTATTAATTGGTCGAATAAATTGCAAAGATTTTTTCTTATTGCCGGAATAATCGTTCTTTGAGATTCAAGCTTTGTGTCTAAATCTTTAAGTGACTTAGAATTTGTTAATAATTTACAAGTTGTTTGTAACATCTGACAAATTTGATTTGAATAAAAAACTACAATATCATCTTCATCGTAGTATTCTTGTCGTTTTTCAAACAAAGTTACGAAATAGGCGAATTGTTCAGCATAACCTGACGCCAGACTTGTCCACATATCAATTTCTTTTTTAACTTGTACTTCAGTTCCGTTGTCATCAAACTGTCTTGAAACTGAATCAAGACTTCGAGTAGAGTCACGTAAGCCGTTACGAAGCATATTATCAATATCATCATAGGCCATCAAAATCATTTTTTGCCAACCAAGCAATTTTTGGGCATCAAACGGTTCGTTACTATCGTGAAATAGAACATTCCGAACCATACTTGCAAAGTTACCCAATCCTGCGAAAATAAAATCCCAGAGCCCTCCCACATAAGTATCTATTGTTGCTTCGGCTCTTTTTCTCATGATCACGCCGGCTGGAACAGAAAGTCCCTGAGCAAGGCCACTCCAAAGACCTGATATCTCATCTTCATCCAAACTATTTCGATCAGAACCTGCAAATAGCTTAGCTAAAATTATGCCAATTTTTCTGTCAAAGTTAGTATTAGAAATATTTGTTAAAAAGTTGGTTTCTAAGGTTCCAATGTTTTCAAGAAGTTTCTCACATGCTTCTTTTTGTTTTGTTATTTTCTCAATATCACCCTTAGACACACCATCGGCTTCGCATTTTTCTAATTTTTCTTCTAATTCTTTAATTTTTTTTATCACGCCAATCGTTGCTTTATCATACATTTCAATTGTAGAAAGCTGCCTACCCTGTTTGGTGTTGCGAAGTGCGCTATCGTTTTCCAATAAAGATAATGAAGATAATGCACGAAGCGTATTTTTCAATTCGTCTGGTTTTGTCATTCCAAATAAATTTTGGGCAATAATAATGGAAAAACATGTAACAAAACTTAATATTTTTTTAGTGCTCATTTATAGACCTCTTGGAAAAATAGATTTTTCACACACATATCTATGCCTTAAATACACAAAAAACAGCATGTAATCCATGCAATTTGTGGCTTAGATCGAAACAGGATTATAACAAGATTATGTGGGAATAGGCAAGGTGAAATCAATAAAAAGCAGTTTTGGAACGATTTTGTTACAGCAGCAGTATAAATCTTAAGAAGCGAGATGCTTTTTCAGGTATTTTCCGGTGATGCTGTCTTTATACTGCGCAACTTGCTCAGGGCGTCCTTTGGCAACAACATATCCGCCAAGTTCACCGCCTTCAGGTCCAATGTCGATTAGGTAGTCAACTGATTTTAGCACGTCAAGGTTGTGTTCTATTACCAGTACGGTGTTGCTGCGGTCAACAAGTTTTTGCAACACAAACAGAAGTCGTTCGACGTCTGCGCTGTGCAAGCCCGTTGTAGGTTCGTCAAGAATATACATAGTGTTTTTGTCGCGCTTTGCAAGCTCATTTACAAGCTTGATACGTTGAGCCTCTCCTCCTGAGAATGTGGGCGATGCTTGACCAAGCTTGATATAATCAAGCCCGACTTCGCATAAAAGGTCTAATCGCTTTTTAATTCTAGGGAATGTTTCAAAGAATTTACATGCTTCAAGAACTGAAAGATCGAGAACTTGTGCTATATTTTTGCCCTTAAATTTGATTTCTAGGGTTTTTTGATCATAACGAGTGCCGTTACATGTTTTACATGTTACAAGAACGTCTTCTAAAAAGTGCATTGAGACTTTATTGTGTCCTGCTCCTCCACATTCAAAACAGCTACCCTGAGGTACGTTGAAACTGAAGCGGCCTGCGTTATAACCGCGAGCATTACTTTCCGGAAGTGATGCGAATAAATTTCGTATCTCATCAAATATTCCGAGATATGTTGCCGGATTTGATCTTGGAGTACGGCCAATTGGACTTTGATCGACAAGAACTACGTTTTTTAACTGATCTACGCCTAGGACTTCGTCAAAGTCTTTTCCAATGGCATAACCATTCCTGAATTGATTATGCAGCGCGGCAGCAAGCGTATGCATGACAAGGCTACTTTTACCTGAACCTGATACTCCTGACACGGCAGAAAAGACGCCGACAGGAAATTGCACATCAATATTTTTAAGGTTATTTGCGCGTGCGCCTTTTAATGTTATAAATCCGGTAGGTTTACGGCGTTTTTTAGGCGTTTCAATTTTACGTTTTCCTGAAATAAATGAGCCGGTCAAGGAGTTTGGATTTTTGGCAACTTCTTGTGGTGTGCCAACTGCGGTGACTTCTCCACCCAAAATTCCTGCGCCCGGTCCCATGTCAATTAAGTAATCCGCTTGATTGATGGTGTCCATATCGTGCTCAACGACAACAACAGAGTTGCCCTGATCGCGTAACATTCTGAGTGTTTTTATCAATCTGTCATTATCACGTTGATGAAGTCCGATACTTGGTTCGTCAAGTATATAAAGGACTCCGCTGAGCGCTGATCCAATTTGTGTGGCAAGTCGAATTCTTTGTCCTTCGCCGCCGGAAAGTGTTCTGGCCGTACGTGTTAAATTTATATAAGAAAGCCCAACGTTTTTCAAAAAAGTTAAGCGATTTATAATTTCTCGCAGTAATGGCTCGGAGATTTCTTTTTGCTCTCCGGAAAAATTAATTTTCTGTAGGAACTCTAATAATTTGTCTACCGGCATTGAGCAGAATTCGTGAATGTTTTTATCATGAATTTTTATGGCCAAAGCTTCATCATGCAAGCGCTTGCCTTGGCAATATTCACAAACTCGCTCTTGAGCATGAAAGCTCCAGTAAGAAGACGGCCCAAATTCATCGTTAGATTTGGCAATTGCGGACTCTGATTCGTACGTAAATCCCAGTCCGTGACAATTTTTACATGCTCCAATCGGAGAGTTGAATGAAAAAAATCTAGGTTCGATTTCTGGGAATGATCGTACACAATCAAGACAGATGCGTTTTGATGAAAAAAGTTGTATGTTCCCATCATATGTAATAACTCCACACAATCCGCCGTTTAATTCAAACGCTTTTTCAACGGCTTCCTGTAGCCGGGCTGATTCATCCGGGCTTACCTCAATTTTATCAATAACAATTCCGACGTCATGCTTGTATGTTTTGGGTAATTTTAAATTTTGAATTTCAGACAGATCCTTAAATTTATATTCCGTACCGTCAATTAAGAACCGATAATAACCATTCCCAAAAAATTTTGCTAAATCTCCCGTGAATTCACCTTTTTTTTGAACGGCGATTGGGGCAGCAATCGTGACTGTTTTACCCGAAAATTTTGAAATGATAACATTTGTAATCTTTTGTGGTGATTCAGCTTTAATTGGAATGTTGCATGATGGGCAGTGTGGAATACCCACACGTGTAAATAAAACACGCATGTAATCATAAATTTCGGTAATAGTTCCAACGGTAGAGCGGGGGTTATAACCTACAGTTTTTTGATCAATTGCAATTGCAGGACATAAGCCTTCTATTTTTTCAACGTCAGGTCGTTTGGATATTCCCAAAAATTGACGAGCGTATGAAGATAAAGATTCGACATAACGTCTTTGTCCTTCGGCATATAGTGTGTCCATTGCAAGTGTACTTTTACCTGAGCCTGAAGGTCCCGTAATAACAACTAGTTTTTCTTTTGGAATCTCAATTGAAATAGATTTTAAATTATGATCTTTGGCTTTTGATACTTTTATTACTTTGTCCATGGCTGTTTTCCCCCTAAACTTACAAAAGTTCCCCCATGTTTAATTACAGATATAGATTTTAACGCAAAAGCCCTTAGATTGCCACCTTTTCTACTAAAGTGGTGTTTTTCGAGTGAAAATGAATAAAAAATAGATTATAAGGGTAAATAGAGCATAGAATAATCTTTTTGCGGAATGTTGGTTGGAGAATTAGTAAAAATACTGGTTTTTCATCAAAAGAATTGACTTCAATTATTTCCTGTTAATAACTTGATCCTATGCATTTTTTAAACGTGAGGGAGAGCAATGAAGTTTTTCGCGTTATCGGTGTTGTTTTTTGTACTGTTATTTGGAGTGTTACAAGCCACAGTTTTTATAACACATGGGCTTGGCACGGATGGAATAAAGTATTATCAGAACAGTAAATATATTGATTTAATAAAAGAGTCGGCACAAAGTTTGGGGCATGAGGTTGTTTGCATTCCATGGCTTGATGCAGATAGTCCTGGAAAAGGCTTTGCGGGAATTTTGCCGCAGGAACGAATTTATAGTGCCGTCAAAATAGCAAAAGAGATTTTAAATGAAATTAAGGCCGGTAATAAAATAATTCTTATTGGACATGGTTATGGCGGGCAGGTAATGGCTTGTGCAACCAGATTGCTTAACCCTGAAAATACAAAATTGACTGATTCTTTTATATATGAGTTGATTTATTCAATAAAAAATTTGGGACAAGACGTTGAAGATGTTGACCAAGTTTTAACAAGAACAATAAATCCTGAAGCGCTTTTAAAAACTTTGATTTGGGGTTGGAAGATTTCTAAAACTGTTTTTAATGCTATTGAGTCATCAAACGTTGCGAACCCAAATTTAACAAAATTAATTAAGCAAAACATCTCTCTTAAATTTATCGATGAAATAAAGGGTGCTTGGATTGATGCGTTCGGTCAAGTGCAAAATTATAAAAACAAACTTTTTAAAAATGGGGTAGAGTGTTTTGATTGCAAAAATTCAATTCAGATTATTTATACCATAGGTACGGCGAATAATGGAGACAGTGCTTTTTTGCCTGATATGAAAGTGGTTCAAAATCATATCAACTTTTATTCCGTGTCGGACTCGAATCTGTCGATTTCCGGTTTGTCGATCTCCGGCAAAAAGCTTGCATCTCGACATCCAAGAACTACCAATATTGAGGTTTTGTTTGAACCGACCAAATCTTTTGCACCTAAACACGCAGAATTTTGTGGAAATGTTTTGATGGCGCCATGGATTTTACAGATTCCAGACGGGCTCAAAATAAAAAATCTTGGAGGATTTGAAAAATTTGAATGGGGTAAATCCGGAATTGTAACATTTTATGCAAATATGGTCCCGTCGTTTAAGCGCAAGAATTGAAATTAATAGATAAAAATGGTGGTTTTTCTTGTTTTTTTAACGAAAAGTGTGTTTTTTAGTGAAAAATTGATTACAAGGAGAACTTTTTATGAAGATAGATGACTTTTTCGGTGGGTAAGCCTTTGCATAACATAAAAATATGAATTATTATTATAGTAATAATATTATAAATGGAAATTATTTTTTCGGATTATATTTATATATGGGGGTTATATCATGAAAAAGAGTTTATTAGTTATTTCAGTATTCTGTTTTATTACGTCTATGGGTATGCAAAATGCATTTGGAATGAAAAGGCTTTGGAACGCGATCTCATCGAGGTTTACACAATCGCAAGTTACTGCTGCCGCATCAGCGCAATCGGAAGTAACGGTTCCAGTAGCTCAAGAAATACAAGATCCTCAATCTGCATCACTCCAACCATCATCTCAAGCTCCTAGCAAGAAGAAGGTTAAGGCTGAAGAGCCCGGAGCTGCGGCTGCGCAAAGTTTATCACTTTTTAGACTTATTCCGGCACCAGAACAAAAACATTTAGAATCAAAAGAGACAAAAGAACAGTTGTTGGAACGACAAAAGGCTCTCAATATTTCTTTGGCAAAAATAAAGACTGAGCTTGGGCGACTTAATTCAATCCAGCGAGTAGGGGCAGAACAAAAACAATTAATTTTGAGAAAAAGAATGTTATTAAAACAGCAAAGTGTGCAAGAAAAATTGTTAAAGCATGTTTCAGAGCTGATCAATGCGTTTGATGTAATGACGCAGCCTCAGTTTCAGGTTGAAACATCTGAACTAGCTGAAGATTTACAAGAGCAAAGAGAAACGGAGCAACTGCTTGAGAGGGCATACTCTCAAATTGAAGGGGCTAAAGTTTTAGTTAAAGCCTTATTAGTTAATGCCTTAGAAGAAAATCGAAAGGTGAAGCTTCAAGCTTTACAAGAAAAACAAGTTTCTATGACAGCAGTAGCTGGATTACAACCCGAGGATGCAGAAGATCCTGAAATTCTTGAGCAATTGAGTGTGTTGCAACAACAATTGGATGCGGCGCCTCAGCAAGAGGATTATGCGCCTCAAGCTCAAGACAAAACTGACAAATAATTAAAGTTAAATTTATATAGGGATATAAAATGAAACTTATAAAAAGCAAAATGAAACTTGTATTTTTGGCAATTCTAGTATCTTTTGGTCTTAGCATTTCCAATGTTTGGGCTATGGAGGAGGAAGAAGCCCCTCAAGATCCACAAAGTGCTGCAATGATGGCGGCTTCAGCGGCGCCAGCCGCAGTGCCAGTACCAGGAATGGTAACGCCGCTAAGATCTGCGATGCGAGGGCAAGTTGTGCCTCAATCATCAGCAAAAGCAACGATAAAAATAACAAATTATTGTAGGCAAATAATTGAGGAGCTTAATAAGGGGAATATTAATGAAGTACTCACGTTATTAAACTCTTTTTACAAAAAAATTCCAAGTACTTTAAAAAATTCTACACGAAAAAGAACTAAGGGGCAGAACGATGCAGCTTTTGAACTGCAATTAAGACAAGATGCTTTGAATTATCACAAGTCGCTTTTTTTCTGTCTTGCAATGTGTTTAACAATGTCAGTGAATACGGACGATGTTAAAACTTCAGAAGAATTGGCAGAAAAAGTAAGTCATAATTCTGATTACAGTAAAATTGTCGTACAATTATGCACATCAAATGTGCCAGGGAAAGAAAAAACACATTTGTTAGAATTTGAAATTACTTTATTGTCAGACAAAATTAATATAAAAACGTCTATATCAATGCTGGAATATTCAATAAAAAGTCATTCTTTAGTCGATATCTCTGATGGATATAAAACATCCAATTTTTTTAAAATAACAACAGCGGAATTGGCGCCGGTTTCTGGTGATTTATCACGATCACAGCATCTTTTAGGGGGCGAAGACGAGACTCCTGCTGATCCCAAAGATGGTGATGGGCTTAAGAATAGATTGGAATTAATTTTTAATGCAATCCCTGCCTCCCAAAGGGTATATCTTGAGCAGTACTACCAGTTTCTCATGTTTAGTTTGGTAAATTTTATGGGTAGTAGTTTATGTTTTGCTGAATTTATTACTGGAGATGGTCGAGCTGACCTAATTATAAGAACAGAAAAGGATGGAAAACTTGTAGGAAGTATCATAGAGTTAAAGCGAGCACAAACAGCGGATGTTGCATTAGCCCAGATAACCCATAGAGAATATATAAACAGTTTTGATGAAGAATTTCAAATTGTTGGGATAAGTATATCAGGGAGAGATGGAGCTAAGATTGTTGTGGATTGTAAAAAAAGGGTAATCGAACCTAAAGTCGTATCCATAAAAGAAGCAGATCATACTTCATCTATACAAATTGCATCATCTATTCCTAAGCAAAAAACAAAAAAAATTAAAAAAGCAGATAAAAAATCGCAGGCTCCAGCCAAAAAAAAGCAAAAGAGAGAAGCGGAAGAGTCTGAGGAAGAAAAGTCAGAAGGCGAACAAAAATAAAATAGACGGTTTTCGATAACCAAAGAAGAGGCGCTAGCTTAACTTTGAGCTAGCGCCTCTTCTTGTTATTTATAATTATTCTAAACAGTTAAATCGACAAAGTTTCCAGACGTTTGTATAAACATTAAGTCGCGGTTGAACAGGAAGTTTCCGTCTGATGTTCCATTTCCAAATATTATTGCATTACCATTATTTTGTGAATTCTCGTTAGACGAATAGCATTCGCCTTGAATTACAAGTCGGCCTCTTGTAAGTTGAATGCCATTTGGAGCTGATAAGTTTGCCGTATCAAAGGCAAGCGCTGAAGTTATGTTGGCCATTTTTATCAAATTAAGATTGTTGTTTTCTGGTTCATAATTAAATGTGATTCCCCACATGAATTTCATCATTGAGTCTGAATCGATTGTAGAGGCTTGATTGCTTGTATAGTTGAAAAAAGTTTCATTTCCCATTAGCACAAAATCATTTAATACTTCAAATGATCCTGTTGCAAAAGTAAAATCATCATCCTGTACCCATTTTACATTTTGAAAGATAATTTTTGAGGTATCAGATTCACATCGAATTTTTGTGCCACTGATCCCTTTGAGTGTTATTCCTTCAATTAACAGTGTTGAATTTTCGCCTTGGAGTACGATTTCACCTTCTTCACCCAATGTTAAAATTGCACCGCCTCCACGAATGCACGTGTTACCCTGGAAAACCCATGGATAATTTAATGTGTCATCTTGCCAAACTCGAATTGTTGATTCGTTTCCGAATACAAGACTTGCTCCATCTTTTAATTCAAGTTGCGCAGGTGCAAAATCTCTAAATAAGATATTTTCAAAAACAACATGCACATTCGTATCAACTATTAGAAGAGGGGTTTCTGAGGATGTAAATCCCAAAAATTGTGTTCCGCCATCAACAGTAAAATCATAAATAGGTTGGCCTTCAGAATCAGCTCCTGCGTATATCGTCATGGGACGTTCAGGCCACAAAATTATATACCGTTGTAATTTGGAGTTATTACCCAACATTGCAAAAGAAATTGATTCAACTCTTAATGTTCTGATTGATCCTTTGCCCAAAATTGTTACAAACTCTTGAGATGGGTCTTGTTCCGGTGTTGGCTGGATGTTATGTTTATCCCCATATCCTAGAGGATCGTAAGTTAATGCAACACTATCTACAGTAAGAGTTCCTTTTGTCCCAGCCTCGGTGTTTTCAGCAAATCTTAAAAACTTGTCTTTTGTAATAATACGAGTATTTCCAATAACCCAGACATTACCCGAATCAAATGTGAAATCCGCGTCCATTTCAATTTCAACATCAGAAAGAACTAAATATGAATTTTCACCCATGTAAAAATTACCACTGCCAAGCCCTCTCAAGCTAACGCTTGATAATCTGAGTATAGAATTAGGATGGACAAAAATTGTCCCTCCATTAGAAATATCAAGAACGTTGCCATTTCCATTTATCTGTCCATCTCCTTCAAATACCCATGTGCCACGCAAAGTTGTTTGATTGTTCAACTGCAAATCCAAAGCACTGCTCCAGACAATAGTGTCATCCCAAGTTGAGATGCCTCCGCCTAAAGAAAGTTTACGGTTATTGAAGTATACAACTCCACCATTTTTTATAATGGCATCATCCCCCAACTTCAAATCATCTTGAAGGAATATATATCCATTATTTAATATTATGTTTGTGTTCAATGTGTTTTGAATGGCAATTGCTAGTACCGCTATCACATTGGGTTCGAAAACAATGTCGTTTTCACCAAAAAATAATGGTTGTCCACGTAAAAATTGATACCCTGATTTTACATAAAGTTTATATCTCAGTCCCCCAGGGTTTGCGATCATAAAATCAAAATCAGCTGGATCAGGGTTAAATCCTAGTTCTAAAGCTCCATAAAATGTACTCAGCTCATCATTTGGGTCATAATAAGGCGCCAATGCTTCAACGTTTAATATATTTGGTTCATAGCGTCCACTCATAAATGATGATGACAAAAAGCTCCCTAAAACTCCCCTGAAAAAATAGAATGGATTTCCTGAGATGTTTCCATTTTCAGATCGATTTATTTGTCCGCCGTCAATAGTTAGATTTTTACATTCATTTCTCAATTCACCATGATTTTTTAAACTAATAGAAGCTCCTGTGTTTCCAAATTTTATATTGGGTTCCGGTGTTGCGGAACTTATGTAAGAAGTTGATCCCAAACAAATTAAAAAAAATATGAACAGTATTTGCATGCTTTTCTCCCTAATTAGCATTGTTGTAATGTAGTGTCATTTCTTGGACTTCAAAAGTAGCTCCCGGCATTATATCAACCAATAAATTGTTTGCCTCTTTACCATTTCCAAAAGCCATTCCATAGGCATAATCTCCGCAGATAAATCCATTTCCGTAAACAACTGTTTTGTGATCAACAATTAAGTGTCCATTGGTTAAAATGAGTCCTTCTTTTAAAGGAAGATATAGGGTACAGCCATTCAAAAAAAGCCTTGATGATATATCTTCCATCACGATTAATTTTGCAAACAGTCCCTTTGTTGGTTTTTTCTTTTTTATTGCAGGATCGTAGGTAAAATATGTTCTGGTATCAATAAAAAATGTTGAGTCAGATTTTATTGTAAGTTCATATTCACTGTTATAAGCAAAGTAGTACGTGGTTCCGATTAAATTTACAGTATTTTTGATATCAAGCATTCCGCCGCTGAAATTGTAATTTCCGGCTAAATGCAGATTAACTTGGTTTAAAACAAGCTTTTGATCTTCATTATCCCCAAATTCAATGCTTCCATAGCCAGCGGTGTAGTTTTTCAAACCTCTAATGATACAATTTCTTAGCGTAAGTGTTGTTCCGACCGGCCCATTTATCAAAATATATCCACCGGCGTTTCCATCTCCGAAAATTATTTCGTGACCTAGTCCGTCGATAATAGTGTCGCCTGTTATTGTAATACCTGTATTTTCAGGAATGCTTAAATCGTCCCACAAGTATGTTATAACAGGCAAGCGTGTGCCTACTTTCCCGCCATTTTGAATTTTGACATTAGAACCTAATTTTAAATTTTCGGTTATAGGTTCTTGGTTTCCAATTGAAACCGTTGTTTTGGAAGGGATAGAAAACCCTCGATCTGTTCGAACAAGGCATTTTGTGAGGTCATCGTTAGAAAATGCGTGTTTGATATTTTTATAAATTGGAGTCTTGGTTGTTCCATTTACACCTGTGGCGTTTAATATTTTGTTAAATAGTAAAGTATTAAACATTAAGGCCCATAAAAAAAGTAATCGAATTTTTTTCATATTTATTCTCCTTTGACGTTACTTAATTGACTTAAAAACTGCAGGTGTAGCTTTTCACACTACACCTGCAAAAATATTCCAGCTTTGGATATTAAGTAAACAATTTAATCACATATTAAAAATTGTTGTTTATATTAAACTGTTTTAAGTGTTTATTGCCTTGTTCCATTCGCTAAAATAACAAAATTCTTTTGTTCATGATGCCCAAAAATTTTACCGGTATTTTTATTATCTGAATCAATAACATCTCCAGATTCTAATAGGACACTGATACCATCTTTGGTTCTAACAAATTGATTTCCATCTGGATCATTATAAAGAGTGCTTACAAGTAAATCAGATTTTTGATTTACGAGCATAGATGCAAGTTTTTCAAATGTAATATTGGTTCCGTTACTCTTATAATAATCTTTATATAAAGCAATATTGGAAGGATTAATTATGCCGGTAAAAGATCCGGTCTGTTTATTTGCAAAATTGACAAATTCAATGATTCCATTCTGATCGTTGTCGTTTGATCTATTGACCGTAGTTTCAAATCCAAACCAGTCTAGTTTATAATCCCAACCTGTTGACTTTTCGACTTTATTAGGAGCCATTCG
>AMWB02152812.1_pt4 | contig 39794 bp, 34 predicted proteins | sample 200311 | NCBI WGS metagenome assembly AMWB02 (sample SAMN02737377, study PRJNA173069) | bioreactor metagenome | biome: anode biofilm in microbial fuel cells | place: USA: California | collected 2010-12-16
AGGTCTCGAGACCTGCCGCAACCCATCCCGTACGGGAATCGTGGTAACCATGACGCAGCGACAGGTCTCAGACCTGTCGTTACGTGGTCAATACATAATTATTTCTTCAATATGGTGTCGAGCACCTTTTGCTTATCGAGTTTCTTCGTGCAGAAGAACCAGTCGTAGCAGGTCATCTCTTCCTTGCTCTCCATACGCTGCTTGGCAACACCGCATGAACCGGCCGTGGGAACGATCACATCGTCACCCGGCTGCCAGTCGGCAGGCAGTGCAACGGAAAATGCGTCAGCAGTCTGGAGACCGACCACCACCCTGTAGAGCTCGTCAAAGTTGCGACCGAGGCTCAGCGGATAATAGATAATGGTACGGATGATTCCCTTGGGATCAATGAAGAATACTGCCCTCACAGCCTTGGTGCTGCTCTCTCCCGGCATCATCATGCCGTATTTTGTAGCCACTGACATTGTGATATCCTCGATCAGGGGAAAGTTCACCTCTACATTCTTCATACCCTTGTACTCGATTTTCTCCTTGATGGTGCGCAGCCATGCAATGTGGCTGTAAAGTCCGTCAACGGACAGCCCGACAAGTTTGGTGTTGGCTTTTGCAAATTTATCCTCCATGGAGGCAAAGGTCATAAACTCGCTTGTGCAGACCGGGGTGAAATCAGCCGGATGGCTGAAGAGAATCACCCAGCTGCCTGAGTAGTCGGCCGGGAAGTTAATCTCGCCCTGTGTTGTAACTGCTTTGAATTCCGGTGCTTTGTCGCCAATGCGCGGCATCGCACTTACCTGTGTGTTTTCCATACTATTTATTTAATTGATTAATAACAAATTAGTTGATTAAAATTCTTAATTCTTATCTCTTAATTCCTCATTTCCTTCTGGCCAGCATCAGTTCCAGGTCTTCCCTGAGTGCATCCAGATCCTCCTCATGCTCCACCTCCTGAGACAGTATTGTAAGGATGATGTTGTAGGTCACCGGATCGCCTTCGCGGGTCAGATCCAGAAGATGGCTATAAACCTTGATCGCGCATTGTTCACCCTTTATATTCTGCTCCAGAACTTTTTCCACATAGGGGTCCGTTGGTGCGTCATAGCCGCAGTTCGTGATTTTCATCCATTCAGCGGGAGAAAGCACGGGTGTGCCCCCGAGCTGAACGATCCTTGTTGTAAGTAACACTGCATGCGACAGCTCTTCCGTTGCATGAAGATCAAGCTCAGCGATCACGGCATCCTTCATCGGACCCTTGACCACCTTTGCGCCTATCCAGTACTGGTAATAAGCCAGCCATTCGTCTGCCAGAGCCTTGTTAAGAAGGTTGATGAGCTCATCAACATTCATTTTTACAATTTCTCTTCCTTTTTGTGCCATATTATTGAATTGTTAATTATGATTTCCGGTTAGTTTATTTTGCAGGATATTTGATCCCCAGTCCTTTTGCCACAAGCATTGCAAGCTCCTTGTCGGCCTTGTGGAAATGATCGAGCTGACGCATCAGTATCTCCTTCTTCTTTGGTCCTGATACGCCCTTCAGTGCTCCCACGAAGTTCGACACGGTGTTGGCTCTCTCCTGGTCTGTCATCACCTTTCTGAAGAGTGCTCCGGCCTGGGAATAGTGGTCATTGTCATTCCTGTTGCGGTCCCATGTGTCAGCAACATCTGATTCGATGCTCATTGGAGGTTCCTTGTACTCCTTATCGGCCACTATGTCGTCAAAGCTGTTCGGGAAGTAGTTGGGCGCTGACCCTCCGTTGCCGTCGAGAGCCATGAAGCCGTCTCTCTGGTGGTTGTGGACCGGAACAATTGGCCGGTTAACCGGCAGCTGCTCATAGTTTGCGCCGAGCCTGTAGCGGTGTGCATCCGGATAGGCCAGTATGCGTCCCTGGAGCATCTTATCTGGTGAGAGGCCAATGCCGGGGACAGTATTGGAAGGAGCAAAGGCAGCCTGCTCGACCTCGGCGAAATAGTTTGCCGGAACCTCATTCAGTTCCATCACCCCGGCTTCGATGAGCGGAAACTCTTTGTGCGGCCATACTTTGGTTAGGTCGAATGGATTCCACCTGAACTTCTTCGCCTGTGCTTCAGTCATCACCTGGATCTTAAGCGTCCATTTCGGGAAATCCTTTTTTGCGATGGCTTCAACGAGGTCACGCTGCGAGTAATCGGGGTCTTTCCCTCGCAGTTCCTCGGCCTGCGGACCTGTGAGGGTCTTGTTGCCCTGCTGTGTCTTGAAATGGAACTTCACCCATACCCGTTCGTTCTTCTTGTTGTACATTGAGAAGGTATGACTGCCGTAGCCGTTCATGAACCTGTAGCCGTCAGGGGTGCCCCTGTCACTGAAGAGTATCATGACCTGGTGCAGGCTCTCAGGGTTGAGGCTCCAGAAATCCCACATCATGGTCGGGCTCTTCAGGTTGGTTCTGGGATCCCGCTTCTGGGTATGAATAAAGTCGGGAAACTTCTTTGCATCCTTGATGAAAAAGACCGGGGTGTTATTGCCTACCAGGTCCCAGTTGCCCTCTTCAGTATAGAACTTGACTGCGAATCCCCTGGGGTCACGTTCGGTATCGGCGCTGCCCTTCTCTCCTCCCACGGTAGAGAACCGTGCCAGGACCCTGCATCTGTTTCCCACCTTGCTGAATAGTTTGGCCTTTGTGTATTTTGTAATGTTACCTGTAACGGTAAAGGTTCCGAAGGCACCTGTTCCCTTTGCATGTACTACCCTCTCCGGTATTCGTTCGCGGTTGAAGTGCGCCAGCTTCTCATGGAGATGGTAATCCTGAAGCAGTACCGGACCCCTCGGACCTGCGGTCATGCTGTCTTCGTTCTCGAAGAAGGGCCTGCCAGCTGCTGTGGTGAGTTTCTTCTTTGCCATTTTGTTGAGTTTTAATGTTTCTCTGTTATCTGTTTATTGTTTTTACCGAAAAAGTACCAGAGTTTAAATGCCGTTCCTGTTATGCCGGCAGCCAACAGGAGTATTTTGATCCATGGTTTGTCAGCTGCAAAAAAGACTGTCAGCAGGATCATGGACCACATTATTATCAGTGCTGAAAACCCTGCCCTCCGGCCTGATTCACGGGTCATGTACTTCGCGGTGATCCGTCCCGTCACAACCTTGCTGTACAGGGCCGGCGAACTTCTGAGGAAGAGGCCTGCGGAGAGCAGCACAAAAGGAGTGGTGGGCAGAACGGGGAGGAAGATCCCGATGAAGCCCAGAACAAGGGAGATTGTTCCGCCTGATATGAGCAAGAGCCTGATCATCTTTTTTTGACCAACTCCCTGTTGTCAGTGAACTTTCCGACGATCTGCAGCTTGACCTCCCCGATGATGAAGTCCGGAATCTGTTTCTTTTCAAAGTAGTTGTATATCATCTCCGTCAGTTCGTCATCATAATAATCCTCAATCCGGTCACAGTGGGTGCAGTAAATATGATGATGAGTATCCTTAACCGCATCATAGCGCAGGAGACCGCTGTCAGTCTTCACCCTCCGGATGATATCCTTTTCAACAAGCGTGTCAAGTGTTTTATAGACTGTCCCGGTTGCTATATCAGGGTGCTTTTTCCTTATGAACTGACTGACCTCCTCGGCAGTGGGATGATCATGAAGCATATCCACTGCCTCGCAAACTGCAAGTCGCTGTGGTGTCACCCTGAGACCATTCTTCTTAAGCTCTATCCTGTAATCTTCAATCTTCATCATCTAAGAATAATTCCTAACAAGGAATGAACAAATATAAGACAATTAAATCAGAAAGCAAAATAAAATTTAAGCAAAAAGCGATCAGAAGCCAGTCAATGCATCTGTTTATTTACTACGCTAAACATACCAGAGTCTGTCCAGTACGTTAAGCATTATCTCATCCACATTTCCGCGGTTATCTCCGAAAGAAGCGCATCTGCATCGAGACCTGTTTCAGGGAACCTGACAACCAGCTTGTTCATGGGGTAACTTTTTTAGGCGATTGTTGTTATAATCAAAGGTAGGCCATCGGAAAGGCGATGTCAAGTAGCTGAGTTATATATTTATCGTATTTTTGTGGCCTGAAAAATAATAATATGACCAGACTGAAATCACTTACATTTTCAGCATTTCTGCTGATATCCATGTCAATAGTGAGCGCGCAGGTTCTTGAACCGGTCTCCTGGACCTTCAAGAGCGAGAAGAAGAGTGACACTGGCTATGAAATAATCATGATGGCGGCAATTGATGACACGTGGCATCTCTATGCAATGGACATTCCCGAAGGAGGCCCTATTGCAACCAGTTTTACATTTGATCCCTCGGAACTTTATACCCTTGAGGGTAAACCGGTAGCTGTCAATGAGCCGGTGGTAAAGTTCGACAACAGCTTCGGGATGGATATCGGGATGCACAGCGGCACCACTGAATTCAGACAAAAGATTGCAGTGAAGGAGTTGCCTGTCACGGTCAGTGGAATCGTAACATTCATGTCGTGTGATGATTCGCAGTGTCTCCCGCCACGTGATGTTGAGTTCTCGGTGGTTATAGGTGGTGATGCCGTCCCGGCGATTGATACTGCCTTCGGTACACTTGCTACCGGTGCAGACGGAGGTGCTGTGACTGATACTCCGGCCCAAAAATCCGGCAAGGGATTTCTGAATTTCTTCCTGCTCTCAATGCTGGCTGGTCTGGCCGGGATACTCACCCCTTGCGTCTTCCCGATGATACCTATGACCGTTGCTTTCTTCTCCCAGGGTAGCGGGTCAAAGGGTTCGGCAATAGGCAAGGCACTCATATTCGGACTTTCAATAGTACTTCTTTACTCGTCACTCGGCATAATTGTATCACTCACCAGCGCAGGCGCCGGCTTTGCAAATACACTCAGCACACACTGGATCCCGAACCTGCTGTTCTTCACACTCTTCCTGGTGTTTGCTGCTTCATTCTTCGGCGCATTCGAGATAGTGCTGCCTTCGAAATGGGTTAATTCAACGGACTCGAAGGTAGACAGGGGCGGCGCCCTGGCTGCCTTCTTCCTGGGACTGACAACCGTCCTTGTTTCCTTCTCCTGCACCGGCCCGATAGTGGGTGCGCTGCTGGTCGAGGCTGCCTCGGGCGATGTGCTTCGTCCCACAATAGGCATGTTCGGGTTCGGGCTTGCCTTTGCACTGCCATTTACACTATTTGCACTCTTCCCGTCATGGCTGAACAAGATGCCTAAGTCTGGCGGATGGCTCAACTCGGTCAAGGTGGTGCTGGGATTCATCATGCTTGCATTCAGCCTCAAGTTCGCATCAACAATAGATACAGTCTATAACCTCGGGATACTCTCAAGGGACATTTACCTGGCAATATGGATAGTACTGTTTGTGCTACTGGGGATTTACCTTATGGGCAAGATCAAGTTCTCGCATGACAGTGACGTGCCTCATATCGGGATCTTCAGGCTGGTACTTATAATCGCTTCGTTTACCTTCGCACTCTACCTTCTGCCGGGTCTCTTCGGAGCCCCGCTTACAAGGATCTCCGCACTGCTGCCCCCCAGGGAGACCTCAGGGTTCAACCTGCTCAAGGCTATCAGTGAAAACAGAACTGTGGCTTCGCCGGGAATGGCAGTGCCGGACGTATTTGGACCCGATGCGTTGTCTGCTACCGGATCAGCACTCTGCGAGGAACCTAAATATGCAGATTTCCTGCATTTTGAGTACGGGATGGAGGGTTATTTCGACCTGGAACAGGGACTGGCATGCGCCAGGAAACTGGGCAAGCCGGTGCTGATCGACTTCAAAGGCCACGCCTGCGCCAACTGCAAGGAGATGGATGCACGCGTATGGTCCGACCCGGGCGTGCAGCAGAGACTGAGAGACAATTTCGTACTGGTGGCCCTGTATGTGGATGACCGCACAAAGCTGCCTGATAACGAGGTGTTTGTCTCAAAGGTAGACGGAAAGGAGAAAAAGACAATTGGCAAAAAGAATGAGGACATTGAAATCTCGATGTTCAATACTAATACACTCCCTTTGTATGCCATTGTTGACCCTTCTGGCAAGCCGCTGATAGAAACCCGCGGAACGGACTTTGACATTCAGGCCTACATTGATTGGCTTGACCGGGGAGCGGAGGCATACAGCAACAGGTAGTTAATAAATTTGCAGGAGAGCCGGGTCCGTTCATTGATCTGGTTTCACTTTCTTGTTCAAGACGGAAAAACCTGCCAACTGGATCAAGCCGGTGCTGAAGAGGTAAGGAGGGCGTATTCGGGCGCTGGGGGCGCTGACTCACTACCTGCCCATGTAAAATACCAGGCTACCGCCCTGCATTATCTCACCATGTGTAATATAAAGGCGGTCAAGCCTTTTTCCATTGAGCTCCACTTTTTTAACGTATATATTCTCCGGACCCTGGTTGACGGCGGTCACCGTGAATGTCTTCCCGTTTTCCAGTTCCAGGGTGGCTTCCCTGACCAGCGGGCTGCCAAGGTCATAACGGTCCGAGCCCGGAGCAACAGGGTAAAAACCCAGGGCGCTGAATATATACCATGCGCTCATCTGTCCGCAGTCGTCGTTACCACTCAGACCATCCGGAGCAGGCAGATATTTTGTGTCCATAATATGACGCACCCAGTACTGGGTCTTCCGTGGCACTCCGGCATAATTATACAGGTAAGGAACATGGTGAGAGGGTTCGTTGCCGTGCACATAATTGCCGATGATACCTTCGCGGCTGATATCCTCGGTCTCTGCGAAGAAACTGTCAGGGAGATACATCGTGAAGAGCGAGTCGAGGTGCTGAGTAAATCTCTTGTTCCCGCCGTGAAGCTTAATAAGTGCATCCGGGTCATGAGGGACATACAGGCTGTAGTTCCAGGCATTTCCTTCGATGAACCCCTGCCCGTGGGTGCTCAGTACATCGAACTCCTGTCTGAAGCTGCCGTCGGCTTTCCTCGGGCGCATGAAGCCGGTGGCAGGATCCCAGAGGTTGAGGTAATTACGGGACCTGTCCGTGAACTCCCGGCGAAGCTCTTCCGTGCCGGCAATTTGCGCTATGCACCAGTCGTCATAAGCATATTCGAGCGTTACTGAAACTGAGGAACCCGTTCGTTCGTCGGGAACATAACCAAATTCCATATAATTATTAAGTCCGTCATACCAGCCGTTGCGGGCAGTGGTGATACATGCTTCTGTTGCACGTGTATAATCAAATCCTGCAACGTTTTTGACTATGGCGTCAGCTATCACGGGTACAGCATGGTATCCGATCATGCACCAGTTTTCATTGGCGTGGTGTGACCATACAGGCAGCATGTGATGCACGCTCTGGTCATAATGGGCGAGCATTGAGTTGACCATGTCAGCAGTGCGTTCCTGCTGCACGATGGTGAACAGGGGATGAAGGGCACGATAGGTGTCCCATAGCGAGAAGGTTGAATAATTGGAGAATCCGGCAGCAGTATGGATATTCTGATCCAGCCCCCTGTAGCTTCCGTCGGAATCCATGTAGATGGTAGGGGAGAGGAAGGTATGGTAGAGCGAGGTGTAGAAACTGGTCATCTGCCCTTCGTTCATCATGGTCACACTGACTTTTCCGAGTTCTGATTTCCACATTTCTTCGGCCTGTTTCCTGGAAGCGTCAAAATCAGACCGTGGAGCTTCAGATATCATATTGGCCACAGCACCTGCCGTACTAACAGGTGATAAAGCCACTCTTACCGTAATCTGTTCACCGGGTGTAGCATTGAAGTCGAAATGACCTTTGATGTTTCTGCCTGCAGCCTCGGGGAAGTTTGTCTTCTGATCAAAGCGGCGCCAGAAACCCCTGTAGACCCTGGCTGGCGAGTCGTCCCTGAATCCATATGAGGTGAATGGCCCGGAAAAAGCAATGGCAAAGTACAATGTTCTCGTCCTTGCCCAGCCGCTCGTCTGCCTGTAACCGGTAACGAGCGTGTCATTCTCCACCCTGATGAATGTCCAGACATTCTTGTCTGCATCATTATATATTCCGTGAGCCATATCGAGGATTATGTGCGCTTCGCCGCCCTTATTAAAAGTGTACCGGTGCACACCGGTTCGGGTAGTGGCAGTCAGTTCAGCAAGGATATCATGATCTTTCAGGAGTACCGAATAATATCCGGGTGAGGCCTTCTCCTGAGTGTGTGAGAACAGTGAGCGGTACCCTTTTTCAGGAGCGTCGGAGGTGCCCGGATTAAATTGCAGCGCCCCGGTTGTCGGCATCAGAAGTATATCACCAAGGTCAGAGTGCCCTGTGCCGCTGAAATGTGTATGCGAGAAGCCGACTATTGTGCTGTCAGCATACTGGTATCCGGCACAATACTTATACACATCCCTGTTGTAGCTGCCGTTCACCTCATATGGCAGTGTGTCAGTGTCGGGAGAGAGCTGCACCATTCCGAAGGGCACCGAGGCGCCGGGGTAGGTGTGTCCCATCCTGTCCGTGCCAATGAAGGGATTAACATACTTTAAAGGATCTGTATCCTGACCCGAGCAGAAGGCTGAGGCCAGGTTCAGTATGAAAATGGAGGAAAGAATCCTGATCATATCTCGTCTGTTTACAGACGTAAAGATAAGAATCAGGAATGATGACCGGGCGAGGCCGGTTACAATCAGACGGTTTTTATCGCTGTTCCTGGTATTTCAGGCCACTGAGGAGCTTTACGTCATTGAAACGGTCATTATCTGTAAGTTCCCGGGTGACACCATTTATTGCTTCCAGGGTGCCTATGGAGTCAAGGTTTGCACCCTCGAGGCTGCCAGGGCCGGTTCCTGGGGGAGGGTATCCTGCCTTCTACAATTCCTGATGGCCTACCTTTCACTGCCACCCACGGACAAAATGGTGGGTGGACGAGGCCAAAATCGAAAATCGCAATTTGACAATCCTTACCGGTCTATTCCAGGCTTCCGACAGTTTTCTCCACCTCGTGCAGGATCTCGCATGATTTAACGAGCTCCTTCATGGTGGTGTGGTCAGCATAGAGCGGACGGTCGATGTCAAGGAATTCGACGTGTTTACGGATCACATCTTTGGCTTTCTGCACTCCCGTTCCGAAGCTGTACTCGCTCTTCCTGAAATCGAGCGCCTGGGCTGCTGCCATAAACTCAATGCCAAGGATCCCGTAAGCATTATCCAGGATCTGGTTGTTCTTGATGGCAGTGTTCATGCCCATGGAGACAAAGTCCTCCTGGTCAGCTGCTGCGGGTATCGACTGTATTGAAGCGGGCATCGAGAGTATGCGCTGTTCAACAATCAGCATGTCAGCGGTATACTGGCTGAGCATCATCCCGGAAAACATCCCGGCACCCTTTGTAAGGAAGTCAGGCAGTCCAACGCTGAGGGCAGGGTTATTGAGACGGTTCATCCTGCGTTCCGACATGACTGAAACCATTGTGACGCATGCACCGGCCATATCCATCGGTACGGCTACCGGTGAGCCCTGGAAGTTGGCCCCTGAGAGTTGCAGATTCTTCTCGGGGAAGAATATCGGGTTGTCGCCCACGCCATTCAGTTCAATCTCCACCTGGCTGCGGGCATAGGCCAGCATATCATGGGCTGAGCCTATCACCTGGGGGGTTGATCTCATCGAGTAAGCATCCTGCACCTTTGACTTGACACGACCTTCCTTCAGGTCGCCGCCAGAAATGCACTTATTGATAGCATTTGCGCTGCGGATAGCGCCTTTGAATCCTCTTGCTTCGTGCAGAAGGGGCGTATATGGTTTCATATTGGCCTTGAGTGCCTCGAGCGACATTGCTGCGGCTATCTCGGCCTGTTTGAGCCAGTTGTTTGCATCGACAAGCCAGATGGCGCTCATTGCGGTGAGCATGTTGGAGCCGTTGATCGCTGCCAGTCCGTCGCGTGCCATCAGTCCCGGGACCTTAATACCGGCCCTCTTCATCGCTTCTGCGCCCTCAAGAAGTTCTCCCTTATAGTAAGCCTTGCCTTCTCCCATCAGCAGCAGCGCTATCTGAGACATCGGTGCAAGATCGCCGCAGGCGCCAACGGAACCTTTCTGGCAGGCGTAGGGTGTGACACCCTTATTCAGCATCTCCACATAGGTCTCGGTGATCTCGAGACGGCAGCCCGAGTTACCGTGGGCGTGGACATTGATACGGCCAAGCATGGCACCGCGGACAATCTCTTCAGATGCGGGATCGCCAATGCCGGCTGCATGATTGTATACGAGATATTTCTGGAAGTCCTTGATCTGGTCATCATTTAGAACCATCTCGGAGAACTCACCGATACCTGTGTTGACACCGTACATAATTTCATGGGCATCGATTTTCTTCTCGAGCATCGCACGGCATTCGAGAATCCTCCTGCGGGCATCAGGGTGAAGCTCTATTTTCTGTCTGTGGCGTGCCACATTTACAACGTCATTGACGGTAAGTCCCGAACCGGTTATAATTAATGTATCCATAGATTTTATAATTATTTAGATTGAAAACTGGTTATTGATGGAATGTTAAAGGGTTGAGGGACGACGGCATGGAGATGCGTCGCCCGGCAGGCGGGGGATTAATACAACCCGGAGCGGTTGATCTTTATTTTGTATTCCAGCGTCCAGCTATGTGCCATTATGCAGATTTACAGCATCAAATATATGAAAAGAATTGAAACCGCCAAGTGACGTTTGCCGGTAGCGGAACTTTTTTGAATCTGAATAATCATATCTTGTCAATCGTATTGTTTTTTTTCATATCTTTAGGTTAAATTGAAAAGCCTATGAGACGCAGGATAACTCCTTTCGTGCAGCTGGTGATAATTCCGGCCCTGATCATGATTGCACTGACTGCTTTCACGCTCATCAGATCTTTTCCTCAGGAGGATCTGAAAGGTAAATACAAGTACAAGGATTTCGAGTCAGCACTCAAGTGCCGCTCATGCCACCCGGGCATCTACGAGCAGTGGTCGCAGGCGATGATGTCACAGGCCTACACTCATCACTGGGACGAGATCGAGTATTTTGATCTGGCTGTCCCTCATGCCGAAGTCAATCCTGCACTCAAGGGTCCGGTTGACGGCTGCAATGGCTGTCATACACCGATGGGCTACATGGAGGGCACTATGCCTCCGCCGCGTCCATCGGAAAAAAGTATAGCCAACGAGTCGGTTTCGTGCGAGGTGTGTCACCTTACACAGCGAGCCCAGACTGATCCACCGTTTAATTTTAGTTACTACATTGTGCCAGGTCAGACCAAGTATAGCGGCCGCAGCCCTGAGATTCAGTCTCCTGCACACAAAATTGTACAGAGTGATTTCCACAGGACCACCGAGTTTTGCGGTAACTGTCACAATGAACAGAATCCATACGGGATATGGGTCAAGAGCACTCAGATGGAGTGGAAGGAGGGCCCATATGCTGCGGAGGGAGTTCGGTGTCAGGACTGTCACATGCCCAAGGGTCAGTACCAGCTGGCGCTTATGGGAAAAACTTATGATGATGCACGGCTGCATCTCTTCCACGGTGCACATGACCCGGGCAAAGTCAGGGGCACTATAGAGGTCAGGATTGAACCGGATATGCGTCTGGCCGAGCCGGGAGAGACTATCGTCTTCACCGTGGCGCTCTTCAACCAGAAGACGGGACACAAGTTCCCGACGGGATCAGTGGAGGACCGCATCGCGTGGCTTGATGTGGAGGCTACTGATGCCAAAGGAAACAAGTACCACCTGGATGTAGACAAAAAAGGCTTCGAAGGGGAAGAGTATACAATATCAGGCGATTATCTTGCCTACCAGGATATGGGTATCCCATTAAGGCTCGATGACTTCAAGGGTGTTCAGCGCGACGGCATCCCGTACGGCAACAGGATTTTCCGCATGCCATACTTCGATGAGCAGGGTAATATGACCATCATGCAGTGGAACACCAGCAAACTGGGTGTTGATTACAGGATTGGTCCCCGGGAGACGAAGGTTGAGAGGTTCACATTCAAGGTACCTTCTGAGGTTGCTCCCGGCGAGATGAAGGTCAGTGCCGTGCTCAACTACCAGCTGCTTGTCAAGCCGGTAGCCGATTTCCTGAAAGTGCCGTCGGAAGAGTCAGAGATTATGATGGTCAATGAACATTTCACAAAAGTTGAAATACTGCCCTGAGAACGAAATCAAAAAAAACGATAAGATGAAAAAAACTGCATTTGTCAGCAGTTTCCTGCTGGGTGCGTCGCTCCTTCTCCTGCTTCCTTCTGAACAGGCGTCAGCAATACCGGCCTTTGCCCGCAAGTATCAGATTAGCTGCCAGGTATGCCACTCTCCGGCAATGCCAACGCTGAAAGCTTTTGGAGATGAGTTTGCTGGAGCCGGTTTCAGGATGACCGATTATGAATCGCCGAGATATTTTATTAATACCGGTGACGACAGGCTCTCACTCTTCAGGGAGATGCCACTGGCTATCAGGATCGACGGCTTTGCCACTGTCAACTTTAATAATGAAGGTACTGCTGATTTTGGCGCTCCCTTTGTTGTTAAAGTATTGTCAGGAGGAGAACTTTCAGACAAGCTGTCATACTATTTCTATTTTCTGATGAATGAGCGCGGTCATATCGCAGGTCTTGAAGACGCATTCCTTATGTATGCCGATGCATTTAATACCGGCATCAACTTTTACATTGGTCAGTTCCAGACATCAGATCCTCTGTTCAAAGGGGAGTTGCGTCTTACCCTCGAACCCTACAAGATCTATGGGGTAAAACCTGCCAACTCCTCCGTTGATCTGAAATATGACAGGGGGATAATGTTTGATAAAGGATTCTCGACCGGGACAACGATAGTGGGTGAGATTGTCAACGGCAGTGCTTTGGGTCAAGCAAGCGAAGGCTACCTCTTTGACAAGGACAAGTACAAGAATTTCATGCTGAGATTAAACCAGGCTATAGGGAACAGTGTATCACTGGGTTTCTTCGGGTACACGGGCAAGGAGGTGATTACTGACAATTCCCCTGACCCTTACGTGAGTGAGATGAAGATGTACGGACCTGATGTGGCTATTGACATTGACGGTAAGCTTATGATCAACATGCAGTACCTGTGGAGAACAGATTCGGATGTTTTCGATGCTGACGGAGAGGTTCACATGACTGACGTTAAAACACATGGGGGCTTTGCCGAGGTAATATATGCTCCCAAAGGAGATATGAGCAAGTACTACCTGACAGGTCTCTTGAATCTTGTTGAATCAGAGCTTGATCAGTTTGATTATCAGTCAGCCACGCTTCACTTCGGTTATCTTATGCGCAGAAATGTGCGCCTGGTGGCAGAAGGCACCTATATCTTCTCCGGCACACCTTATGCTAAGGCAAGCCTGGGATTTGTCTCCGCATTCTAGGGTACAACGAACCGGATAGTTAAAGCTGATGTTCAGAGCAGATCCCCGGCTTTTTCAGTTTTGCCGGTGAAGGGTTCGGTAGCACGGTTGAATATCCCGTGAACGTAAGCAATGGCCATCCCGTAATTTGTGACCGGGATGCTGTGCTTTTTTGGGTCCCTTAACCTGTTGACAAGCTGCCGGTGAGTCACCATGCAACCGCCGCACTGAATCACCAGGGCATAATCTTCTATAGGGCGCGGAAAACTGTCAAGCCCTGCCACCGTGTCAAACTCGAGTTTCTTCCCGGTGAAGCTGGCCAGCCACCGGGGTATCTTCACTCTTCCGATATCATCACATGATACATTGTGGGTGCAGGATTCCAGCAGCAGGACCCTGTCACCGTCCTTCAGTTCTCCTATTTTAGGCGTGCCGCGAAGATACTCTGCGAAGTCGCCCTTCTGCCTGGCGAGGACGATGCTGAAACTCGTTAGCGGAATATCACGCGGGATGGAGGCGTCAGCCTTGAGGAATACCTGGCTGTCAGTTATGACCAGTGCCGGTCTGATCCCCGTCCTGCGGAGGAATGCATCCACTTCTCTCTCCTTGAGGACGATGGCGGTGCAGTCATTGTCCAGGATGTCACGTATGACCTGCACCTGCGGCAGAATCAGCCTTCCCTCGGGAGCCTCGATGTCAATCGGGGTGATGAGCAGCACTATGTCACCCGGTTTAACCAGGTCGCCGATCAGTCCGCGGCTATTAAGCGCAGAGGCAGGCATGGCCTCTTTGATCATCTGAAGCAGGGCAGGATTGTATTTTTCCGGGTGCAGTGCGGAATATTCCGCCACCTCCCTGCCCGCCAGATTCAATACCTTTTCGCGCAGTTCAGCAGTCAAAGGTGAGAGATCACTCTTGTTATGCACAATCACGTAGGGAACATCAAGCTTGCTCAGTTCTTCAAGCAGCCTGACCTCATGTTCTTCGAACCTGTTTTCTGAAAGAACCAGGATTGCCAGGTCAATCAACTTAAGTGCAGCCATGGACTTTTTGATGCGAAGCTGTCCCAGGTCTCCTGTGTCATCTGTTCCCGCTGTATCAATCAGGATGAGAGGACCTATCCCGTGAATCTCGATGCTCTTCTTCACCGGATCAGTAGTGGTACCGGCTATTTCTGATACTATTGCAATATCCTGCCCTACCAATGCATTTATGAGAGAGCTCTTCCCTACATTCCTTCTTCCGAATATCCCCACATGGGGTTTGGTATCCCTTCCTTTTGCAGTCATCACAATTTTGTTTAAACAATCCTCTCCGGCGTCGTTAAATGCTCTTCCTGTAATTGTTAACCGTTACGTATTTTTGATTTTCTCATTCCTCAGTCTCTGATTCCGGCAGCGAAATCTTTCGTGTACGTGCCTCTGCCTCAATCTCCTCACTCTTTTTCTGCAATTCGTCAATTGAGATAATCTTGGCCCGCTTTTCAGTAGGAGGATTCAGCTTTTCTGACTTCTCGAACTCAATGACCTGTTTCCTGAGGTCTTCCGGCAGATCCTTCTGGCTTTTAAGGACGATATCAATGAACTCTTCTGAAAAAAACTGGTCAACCTGTATGCGTCTTTTGGCAGTATGTGCAAACTTGCCTATTATCCGGCAGATGCTGTCACGGTCCTCGGGGCTCAGCTTCTCCGCCAGGTCGTACTCCTCGATCTTTTTAAGCGACAGTATCACCGGTTCAAGGGCATCCTTGGTGATGACAAACACATCATAATCACCCAGCCTGTATGTAAGCTGTTTAATCTTATCAATTGTATTGGTCGGAACAACCAGGAATATTGATTTCTTAACGTTATCCTGGCTGGCATATTTCTTAAGGTTGTCAGCCTGGGTTTTAACATAGGTCGGGAAGTTTGACAGATCATCGTTTGCCGGGCTCTTGGCGTCAAAGATGATGTATTCTCCGCTGATCTCAATTGTATTGTCAGGATTGCCCCTGAATGGCACCTTATCAATATAATTTACATGATTGAGGTCGCATATGCGGATGATTGAGTTCTTTACGTCAGTCTCGTGCTCTGACCACTGTTTCTTCATTGCCTCCAGCCTGTCAGACGCCTCGCGGAGTTTCTCTTCGTTCAGCCTGCGCCGCTCAGCTTCAAGGCTGTCCTTTGTCTGGTTCAGCCGTGCGATGTTCTCGTTGTAGTTTTTGACATTGTCTTCCCTGGTGGCTTCGAATCCGGCCACTTTTTTCGTAAGTTCCTGTATGCTGGCTGAGTTTTCCCTGAGGCGCCCGTTGAGCTCCTCGATGTTTGCATCCTTGCGGGCTGCCTGTACCTCCATATCACGCACTTTCTGGGAGAGGTTTTCATTGCGTCCGGAGAGTTCCGTGATGCGGTTCTGCAGCCTGGCGGTGGTCTCACGGATTGCTTCCGTCTCCCGTGCAAGAGCCCGGAATTCCTCGTAAGCGTCGAAGCTAAGGTTCCTGATCTTTCTCCAGTGGAAAAGTCTCTGCCAGAAGCCTATATCCTTTATCTGTGCAAAAAAGAGGTTCAGTTTTTCCATGAAGACAAAGTTAGCAAATAAGGAATGGTCAACTCCGGAGGCAAAGCAATTTACTTGGGGTGGAAAAGAGAGCGGGGAGCGGTATTGGAGTCTAAATTACCTGAGCAGTGCCGCCGCGCACCACAGCATGGGCGCCTGCCCATGGAAATCACCGGTATTGCGGCGCCGGTTCATATAATGGTTGCGGTCACTGCTTGTGCCTGTACCCTCACATATTTCGGTGATGTTATCATCATCATTGATGTATCTGACAAGGGAGAGCCATGCTTTTCTGGCTGCTGCGCCATAGGTTTTCTCTTCGAGCCACCCGTTCTTTACGCCGGTGATCATGGCATAGGTGAACATTGCTGTTGAAGAGGTCTCTTTCCAGAACTCAGGGTCGTCAATTACCTGCCGCCACATTCCGTCTTCTGCCTGATGCTTAAGCAGGGTCGTCATCATTTTGTGGTAACCTTCCATTATCCGGGGTCTGTCGGGGTGGTCAGCTGGCATGGCACGGAGGATCTCAGTCATACCGGCAGCCATCCAGCCGTTGCCGCGTCCCCAGGAGAAATGAGCAGTAGGGGAGTGATAGAAGAGGCCGTTCTCAAGCTGGATGGTGTCAAGGTAGAGAATCATCTCCCTGGCTGCACGGTCAATGTATTTCCTGTCGCCGGTGGCCCTGAAAGCCTGCGACTGCACGGCGGTGATCATGAACATGTCATCTATCCAGATACGCGTCTGCCAGGTATAACCACGGTCAGCGTATGCTATCTCCTCAGGACCGGCATTTTCCGGAAGGGTCCACTGGGTGTCAGCATAATAGAGCCCCAGGTCCAGGTAATCTTTTCCGCCGGTCTGAAGGTAAAGCTCAATGGGCACTGACCCGAATACGTTATTGTCAACGTGGTTGGGAGGGGGGAGTAGGTGCTGAAGCGAGTCAAAGAGAGGAGTGAATCGCTCCTCCAGTCTGGAAAGAAGATCTTTATTGCCTGTGGCGCCTGCAAACCAGATACTGCCGAGCCAGGTACAGGCCTCGGAGTATGTTATCTGGGTGGGCTCATCCATTGAACTTACATCACCACTGCTCTTGTGAGGAGTGGCCAGGTACTTTTCTGCAAGACGGAGGCCGGTCTCCTCCGGAGTGAATCCATCAGGCCAGTCCGTGAGGCTGAAATTCTCCTGCCTTCCGCATGATGATGCCATAATGCAAAGCGACAGGATGAAGGCAATGCGGAACATATAATTCATGCTGGTATGTTTACAGGTGATGTTTAAGGTCAGATATTGAGTTAACAGCAAAGATATTGGGGAACTTCCTTCGTGCCGCCACCTCTGACATGGCTCCGGAAACAAGTATCTTTTTGGTTGTGAAGGCGCTGCTGAGCCTGTTCAGGTAATCCTCCGGCCGTTCAAATGGGAGGCCGGTAAGTGAGCCTGTTACAAGTATGTCAGGATGCCATCTTTCAGCCACATCTATAAGAGCGTTGAAGGGGGTTGTCTGACCGAGATAGAGGGTATCATGCCCGGCCTTCCTGATCACAAATCCATAGTAGAGCAGTCCAAGTTCGTGCATCTCCCGTTCCGGAAGAAAGAGAAGGACCCTTTTTCTGGCGGGATCTTCTGGCAGTGGAAGTGAATCAGTGGCAACTATCAGCCTTTTTCTGAATATGTCTGAGATAAAATGTTCCGAACCTATGTCAACCGAGCCTGTCTGCCACATCACACCCACCCTTCTCAGGAACGGAAAGACGATGTGTTCAAAGGTTACTTCAAACCCCCTTGTGATGATTGACCTGACCAGGATGTCATTTACAGACCTCTCATTTAATGCGGTCATTGCCACCACCAACGTGTCCAGAAGGGTATCAGCATCACTGGTCTCTGAAGTCAGCATGGCAACCAATGCCGCTATCTCATCACCTGTCATTGTGGCGATTTTTGAAATTTTTACCTCATGGCGGTGCAGAATGGCGATATTTATAATCCTTATCAGGTCTTCATCATCATACCAGCGGCGGTTTGTGTCAGTGCGGTGCGGCTTGATGATATGGTACCTTCGTTCCCAGATGCGGATAGTGCCTGCCCTGATACCTGTCAGTTTCTCCAGTTCGGCGATTGTATAGCGGCTCATGGTGCGGACTCTTTCAGGGTTAAATTTAATGCTTTGTAATGATTTTGCCCAAATATTCTATACAAACTTTCCGGAAAGAATAGCAGCGGTGCACTTTCCGCACATCGCTGCCAGTCAAATCAGGATATATGTTGATGCCTTACGGCAGAAGGACCCTGTCAATAACGTGGATAACGCCGTTTGATGCCTGAACATCGGTGGCGATGATCTTCGTGCTGCCGTTGATTGTGGGCACGGGGCTGAGAGTTACGCTTATGTCACCGTTAAGTGTCGGGACATTACCAGCCTGGAGCTGAGTTGAGAGGACGTTTCCGCTTACAACGTGGTAGGTAAGAATTGGAACAAGCTGTGCGGCTGTCAGATCAGTGATACCCGAAATTCCAAGTGTTGCGAAGAGAGCTTCAAAAGCTTCATTCGTAGAAGAAAAAACGGTAAAGTTACCGGTGCCGTTGAGTAGGTTAACCAGGTCAGCTTTGGCAAGAGCGTCAACCAGGAGTTAGAAGTTGCTGTTTGAGGAAGCATATTCTGCTATATTCATGTCTGCCACAGCCTTCATCTCTTCTTCTTTTTCACAGCCTGTCAGAACAAAGATTCCCATCAGGGCAATCATTCAGTAAATAAGTGTCTGTTTTTTCATGATGTTTAATTTTTACTGGTTATTGAATTTTGAACATAGAACATCATGAAAAAATAATGTTCAAATAAAAAGATAATTAAATGTACAAATAATTACAAAAACATATATCAAGGATGGCGTAAACAACTATAAATAACTTTATGAACAGTGTTTTAAATATCAAATGTTAAAAAATATTAAAAGTATAAGTAAATACAAAATAAATTACACAAAATTAATCTGTGACGACAATAACTACGTCCGAGATGAATACTTATAGCATTACAGGTGTTTTAACGGTTCAGCATCAGTTGCCCGGCACACTGATACCGGATATGAAAAAAAACTATTTTAATCTTCTCAGGGGCACGAACCGTACCGGTTCAAGTCGTTGCTCGGTTATCTTCCCTTTTCTTTTTGTCAGGACGATGAGTTGCTGAACCGTAGCCGGGTCGCCCACCGGCATCACGAGGCGGCCCCCTTCCGCCAGTTGCTTCTTCAAAGGTTCAGGTATGTGGTCTGCCGCTGCGGTGACTATTATTATGTCAAACGGAGCCCGCTCGGGCCACCCGCTGTAGCCGTCGCCGTACCTGTTCACGATATTGCGGTATCCAAGCATCTTAAGCCGGGCTTCTGACTCCCTGGCAAGTTCAGGAACAATTTCTATAGTGTAAACCGTGTCCACTATTTCGGCAAGCACTGCCGCCTGGTATCCTGACCCTGTACCTATCTCCAGCGCTTTTTTGCCCTTTGCCGGCCGGGCCAACTCCGTCATATAGGCTACGATGAACGGCTGCGATATCGTCTGGCTGTAGCCGATGGGCAGCGGCCGGTCGCTGTAAGCCTCCGAAGCGAAGGAGGCCGGAACAAAGAGGTGACGTGGTACGCGTTCCATTGCCCGCAGCGTTGCCGGGTCAGTTATTCCTCTCGCAGCTATCTGGCTATTCACCATCCGGTTACGGGCCTGCAAATAACGGGAGTCTTCCTGGCTCAGAGCCAGAAGTGCAAGGAGGGGCAATATCAGCAGAAAATTCTTCATTTGATACCGAGAAACAAGTTATAAAAAATTCATCACACAGACGCTGAACCTGCAGTCCGGGACTCAAACGTTCAGAACGTTAATCAGCGCTTCTGAAATGGTACCGGACAACTGTCTCCTTCATTGGCAGTTTCCCTGGCAGATTTTTGCACAGGCTTTAGCTATCATTTTGTCTATGCTCTCCGGCATATTTTGATTATCCTCTTTTTTTTAAATTCATGTCATGAAAAAACTGGTCATACTAACCGGCGCCGGGATGAGCGCCGAAAGCGGCATTAAAACATTCCGTGACAGCGGCGGGCTCTGGGAACAATACAAGGTTGAAGATGTTGCCTCCATCGAAGCATGGTACCGCAATCCTGACCTTGTTCAGCGGTTCTACAATGAGCGGCGCCGTCAGCTGGCTAATGCTGTTCCGAACGCAGGTCACACCGGGCTGGTAGAACTGGAGAAACTGTTTGATGTTCATATAATTACTCAGAACGTTGATGACCTTCACGAGCGGGCCGGCAGCAAGAGTGTCTTGCATCTTCACGGCTTGCTTACCCAGGCCCGCAGCAGCAAAAATCCTGATCAGATAATTGATATCGGCTATCGTGACATCCAGATGGGTGAAAAGGCTCCTGACGGATCACCCCTGAGGCCGAACATAGTCTGGTTCGGTGAGGCTGTACCTGCCATGGAAGAAGCCGCTGACATTGCCTCACAGGCAGATATCTTCGCCGTGACAGGCACTTCGCTTAATGTCTATCCTGCAGCCGGACTGATTCACTACGTCCCGGCCGGCATACCCGTTTTCCTCATTGACCCGAAGCCTGTTACTGTTTCCACAAGCCACAAGGTAGATTACATTGCGAAAGGGGCAGGGAAGGGTGTTGCCATTCTGGCTGAAAAGCTGAAATCATTGGCCGGCTGAGCCTGGTGTCGCGTTCTCCATAACTTTTTTTAACTATCGGCAGTCACAATAACCTATTGTGATCCTTTCGTTTTTAAACCTTAATTTATAGTTTGGCGGATGCAAAAAATCAAACACCGCGAAATGAAAAAATTATTCCTTCTCTTATTGTTGGTTATAATGACCGCAGGCCTTCAGGCCCAGCAGAACAAAGTTGTTGACCGCATCATTGAGCTGGGTCAGACAGACAACCGCACAATGCAGCATCTCGATATAGTGTCCAACCGTATCGGCGGCAGGCTTGTCGGTTCAGATGCTTATGAGAATGCAGTGGAGTGGTGCGCATCACAGTTCCGCAGCTGGGGTATGGAGGTAATTCTGGATGAGGCCGGAACTGTTCCGGTAGGGTTCAATCGCGGCCCCTGGTTCGGAAGGATGCTTTCCGACAACGGAATGATACTGCATTTCGCCACACCGTCGTACACATCGGGAACAAAAGGTGTTCAGCGAGGCCATGTCCTCATTGAGCCAAAAAGCAAGGATGAGTTTGAACGAATGAAGGGTGCGCTAAAGGGCGCATGGGTACTCATCGGCGGGAAGAATGAAGGATGGCCGGTCGACTGGTCGCCGAAGGCTGACAGCACAAGGGCAGACATAATCGCATGGAACGACTCGATATCAAAGATCAACCGTGAGATCATGATGGAGAACCGGATGAACAGGGAGAATCCCCCTAAGGAGCTTCATAAGCTGAAGGAGGAACCTGCACTCTTCTATCGCGAAATGCGCGAGGCCGGAATCCTGGGCGTCATCCAGTCGTCGTCAGTTCCCATCAGGGCTCTCTATGACAGGAAGAATCTTGACAGGATGAGCTTTGACAACCTGCCGACAGTTTGCGACATCAAGCTCGATGAGCACCAGTATGCCATAATAGAACAGATGGCGAAGGAGAGAAGATACTTTCAGCTGGAATTTGATATACGCAATCACTTCAAGCCTGGACCTGTAAAGTATTACAGCGTCATAGGTGTGATAAAAGGCAAGAAATACCCGAATGAATACGTAATGATGGGAGGACATCTGGATGCCTTTGATGTGGCAACCGGTGGTGTTGACGACGGATCCGGTCTCAGTCCGACAATGGAGGCCGCCCGTCTTATAATGGCTGCCGGCGGCAAGCCTGACCGTACAATCCTTGCATGCCTCTGGGCAGCCGAGGAGTTCGGTCTGATAGGTTCGAAACATTGGGTGGAAACCAATAAGGAGAAGCTTCCGAAGATATCCAACTACTTCAACCGTGACGGAGGACCGACACCCTACACGGGGATAACCGTTCCTGAGTCGATGTATGACGATTTCGAAAAAATATGCAAGCCTCTGAACAGTATCAATCCGGATTTCCCCTTCACGCTGAAGAAGCGTACCGATCCCCCGCGTCCGAGGCCAGCAACCGCCGGTGGATCGGACCATGCCTACTTCGCATTGAACGGTGTTCCCACCCTTAATTTTGAAGGGCCGGACGTGAAGGGCTACAACTTCAATTACGGGGAGATATGGCATACTGAACGCGATACCTATGACAAGAGCATCGCTGAGTACCAGGAGCAGGTTTCTGTAGTCACGGCTGTGATCGTTTACGGATTGGCCAACCTTGACCATATCCTGTCAAGGGAAGGTCTTTACAGCGAACCAAAGAAGGATTAAGTACAGGGAAACGGGGGTTTAAACAGAGGTATTAACATAATTATCTGTCATTCATGAAAAAAACGGGGATAACAATTATTTTGCTTGCTCTGCTTGCTGTGGTGCTTGTCGCCTTCGGGCAGTCGGGGAAGGTTAAAAAGGCCGCATTTCAGCCCATTGACCCGCAGGTTGTACAGGATCAGGATGATATGACCTGGAACGACTACCGGCCGATACCGGGAAAGAACTGGGCAGACCCTGCGCTTAAGCCAGAGCGTGAATTTCGCATGGCCCTGGTGGCAGTCGATTTCTCCGATCAGCCGTTTGTGATGACCCTTCCCAAAGGATCTGACCCATTCGGTAATCCGCAGATCGACCCTGTCAGACGGGAGGAGATACCGCAGTTCTACGCTGATTTCTGGCTTAAGCCATCAGCTGTCAATCACGGACAGACCATCAACGGCTACTGGATGGAGCAGTCGAGGGGAAAGTTCGGCATCACTCAGCTTGAAGCTTTCGGTCCTTACCGTATGCCCAGGCCCCTCTGGGCTTACGGCCTTAACGAACACAGGCAGAATAATTCGACTCCTGACGGCAGCAGGGCGAGATACCGCATGGAGCGTGACATTGACTCGCTGTGGAAGAATGACAAGGGAGATCTCAAGGATAACTATGATGCTATTCTTAGGGTTTATGCAGGATATGATGAGACAGGCGTGTGGCAGGAGTTCGGTGAGATGAAGTTCAACAGCAGGGATGAGATACCTGCCGAGTGGGGCAATCCCAATCCTGATATGCCTCGTTGGGTTCCGACTCGTTATGTGGATTGGACTTCATGGAAAGCCGGCCAGATGATGTGGGGGCTTTCGTCCATCAGGCAGGGAGAGAACTCCGGCACCATAACGCATGAACTGGGCCATTTCGCATTCCGTATCGGCGACAACAACAATAATCCCTATATCCAGCCGTACAGGCGGGTTGGTTCGGGTACCTGGGACATGATGGACCGGGGTTCCTTCAACGGTCCCGGCGGGCCGCACATGCGATGGGTTGTGCCTCCAATAGCCGGAGCCAGCATGCCGGCCGGCCTGATGATCCGCAACAGGCTGGTCAATGGATTCATCACTGAAAATGATCTGATCACGGTGAGCCGGGAAGGGCTTGGCTCCTCGGGCCCTGTTATTGCCCGCATCACGGCACGTGCGGTGGAGCCGTTGCCTGGCGAGTACGCCGGAATGGTGGTGCGCCTGGATGGTGCTGAATCTCATGACCGGACCCCAGCTACTGATCCGGCGACGGACCCGCTCTCACCGGGAACCCCAAGATTCAATTATTATTCGCTCGAGGTGGTTCAGCGAATTGGTTATGACTCATTCTGCCCTGACAACGGGGTCCTGCTGGCACTCAATACCGACGAGGAGGGAAGGAATGGCGGTCCCAACCAGTTCAATTGTTTCAACTGGGTGATTGATGCCCACCCCGAGGACATAAACATGGTTGATTATGTTAAGCCCAACGGTGAGAAAGTAATGAGAACAGTGGCCGATTACAGGCAGCTTAATGACGCGCTATTTCATGCAGGCCTCAATTCGGGCAGTGAATTCGAGTATACAGATGTGCATAACCGGCTTCATTTTTATGTGCTGGACATCCATCGGAATGACCAGGAGATAATCTCATATACCGTGGGAGTCAGATCACTTGACTCCGAGATTACCAGGGTACCGGTCATAGTTACGGCGCCTAAGCCAGCTTTGAAAATAAGCGGTGAGGGAACTGTGGAGTTCACCCTCTCAGGGGATGATATCTGCCGCCTCAGTGCAGAGGTTCAGGGAAAGGGATGGGAGGTGAAACTCTTTAACGAGCTTGCTGCACCTGCGGACGGCAAAAAAGTGACCTTACCGGTCTACCTTAAGGCATCTCCGGGCTGCAGTAAGAAGGCTACGGTCACACTTACAGCGGTTTCAGAGAGTGATCCGGATAAAATTTCTCAGGCTGTTGCAATGGTCAGGCTCTGACGGGAAGATTTTCATTTCATATGATTTAATCCGGCATTGTAACGGATGAATTGAATCAGTATATTTGATAATGTCAAATATGCTGGTATGATAGCATTTGTAACTGGCTCAAACGGCTTTATCGGACAGAGGCTCACAGAGCAGCTTTCATCTGCCGGTCATTCAGTACGCTGCCTGGTCAGGTCTCCTGAAAAGTTTGGCAGCCTCTCTCATCTGCCTGGTGTCACGCCGGTCATTGGCGACCTTGATTCATCCGATGCCCTGGCCACCGGAGTGAAGGGGTGTGACACGGTCTTTCACATGGCTGCCTATGCCAAACCGTGGTCAAAGGATAAAGGATTGCCTCACAGAATCAATGTTAAAGGAACCGAAAACATCCTGAAGGCTGCTTTCAGTGCCGGAGTGAAGCGATTTGTCTTTACCTCGTCGGCTGCCGTCATAGGCCCCTCGCCGGGAACAGAACCTATAAGCGAGTCCTTTCCCCGGACAGTTCCCTTTTTCAACGAATACGAGGAGACCAAGGCTGCCGCGGAGGAGATTGTAAGATCGTACAGCAGGGACGGGATGGAGTGTGTCATCGTCAATCCATCAAGGGTGTACGGGCCTGGTCCGGTCAACGAGAGCAACGCGGTTACAAAGATGATCAGGCAGTATTCACGGGGGACCTGGCGGATTATTCCCGGCGACGGCACATGTGTAGGCAACTACGTACTTGTTGATGATGTCGCAAAGGGGCATATACTCGCAGCCATGCATGGCACACCGGGTCAGCGCTATCTGCTTGGGGGACAGAATCTCACATTTGATCAGTTTTTCGAAACACTTTCCATGCTAACCGGCAGGCGCAGGCGTATGATAAGGCTGCCGGTCAGTTATATGATAGCCGCAGCCAGGATACTGGAGTGGCAGACATCGTTCACGGGCATACCGCCTCTGATAACGGCCCCGTGGGTGAAGAAATACCTTAATCACTGGAGCCTGAGCAGCGGTAAAGCCTATGATGATCTTGGATATCAGCCTGTTTCATTTGCCGTGGGTGCGAAACTTACTCTGGAATGGCTGACTGCAACAGGCAAACCGAAATGAGCGTTTCACCATATTATGCAATAGTGACCGGTGCCAGCCAGGGGCTTGGAAGAGCACTTGCCACCGAGCTTGCCCGTAGGAGTCATAATCTTCTGCTGGTCGCCCTGCCGGGAACAGGCCTGCCTGAGTTGTCAGACAGCCTTGGAGCGAATTATAATGTCTCTGTACTTTTCATGGAGACAGACCTTATGAGCGGGGAAACACCCGGAGTAATTCTTGAATTCATTAGAGTCAATGCAATTGAAACAGATATTCTTGTAAACAATGTAGGGATCGGTCATGGAGGTGCGATAGGTGATTACAGCGGGGCAGCCATAGAAGAGAGCGTTTTTCTCAACATGAGGTGCACCACGCTGATGACTAATCTCTTTGCAAAGGAGCTGGGGAAGAGGAAGAGGGCTTATATTCTTAATATAGGCAGTTTCGGAGGCTTTATGCCCATACCCTATAAGAGTATCTATTCGGCGACCAAATCCTATATCTATAATTTCTCCCTTGCCGTAAGGGAAGAGCTGCGAGACCGGGGAACAAGTGTCAGTGTGGCTATGCCCGGCAGGATGTTCAGGGGAGTGAGCTGAGCGGATCGCGCTGAACGGAAGCAGAGATTACCCTTCCTGTAACCCGGATTGTTAATGTATGCGTTTGGTAAACAGGTACGGTGAAGGTTTGATGTATCAGAGTGATATAATATCTGTTCTCAGGTTCATCGCATCAACCTGTAGCAGGCGCCCGGACAGCACATCACCGGCCACGGTGATAATCTTTATCACTTCACAGGCCTGCACTGCCCCGATAATTCCGGGCAAAGGGCCAACCACCCCGGGAGGACCCGTTTTTTCCCCGGATGTCAGGTGCATCTCCTCCGGGTAGAGATCCCTGTAGGAGGGGCCGCCCCTGAAGTTCAGGACAGAGACCTGTCCCATGAACTCCCTAACGGCGCCGTAGATCATGGGTATACCAGCCCGTAGGGTTGCATCGTTTAGTATGTACCGGGTAGAGTAGTTGTCACAGCAGTCGACAGCTATATTATACCCCGCAAGTAGCCTGTCGGCATTCTCTTCGGTAAACCTTACCGGGTAAGCGGTTACTGTTATATGGGGATTGATGTCCCTGAGCTTTTCAGCGGCAGCTTCGGCCTTAGGCCTTGTCACATCATCAGTAATATATAGTATCTGCCTCTGCAGGTTACTGGTGCTTACCTCGTCTGAGTCGACAATCCCAATCCTGCCAACCCCCGCAGCGGCAAGGTACATCAGTACCGGTGATCCGAGACCGCCGGCGCCAATAACCAGTACCGATGATTTATTCAGCAACTCCTGCCCGCTCTCGCCTATCTCAGGAACAATAAGCTGCCTGTGGTAGCGCGTCTTTTCTTCATTCGTCAGTGAGCTCATATCTTAAGGATTAATTGACGGTCTCAGTCTGAATATGTCACAGTGGTCTCCAGCTGTCTCCTGATCAGTTCAAACAGCTGCGGAGTGTTTCTCTCGAGGGACAGCTCGGGGAGGTTATCAAACCCGAAAAATCCAGCTCCGGTCGTTTCATTGCTGTCGCACAATTCGCCGTCAACCAGGTCGCAGAGCATAACTATTTTGTAAAAATGATACGGAAGGGGAGGGAAACCGTGCCTGTCGGTGTCGACCAGAGCCAGCACCCTGCTGAACCGCACGTTGAGGCCTGTCTCCTCACGAACCTCCTTCACCGCCACCTCGGCAGGGGAGTAGTTGATATCAGCAAATCCTCCCGGCATTGAATGTCTGCCATCAATCCTTTCCCTGACCATCAGTATTTTTCCCTCCTTAATCACCACAGCCCTTACATCCACCTTGGGTGTCTGGAATCCGGTCTCGTTGGTGAAAAGATTATGTATCCTGGAGGGCTCGGTATCACTGACGGCACTGGCAAGGTCCACGCTCAGGTTGCGAAGCTCCTCATACCGTTCCCTGTCAAAATCATTTTGGACGAAATGCAGACCTGACTGTGCTATAGCCTGTACTCTTCGTGCAATTCTAAGTATTTCTGTTTCCAATTTTAAAGCAGGTTTAATGCAAGCGCTAACTTAGGAAAAATTCAGGATATCGTGTTAATCTGATTGGCGGGGATCACTTTTCAGAGTCGGCTTGAGTTGTTGCGGTATGAATTTTGCCTGACCGGAAGGTGCCCTGGTCTCTGCAGTAATGTTCTCTTACGGTATTATATTTGTGGAGAAATGTTGTTACCTTAACATGGATAAAAATGAAAAACACCTTAATAAGCCTTGCTATCGTAATGGTTGCAGGTACAACAGGACAGATAACATCATGTGATAAACAACCGGAAAAGATCCTTTCTTCTGACCCGGTGGAGATAGCGCTTACTCTGAAGCAGAAGGAGGTGGTGGCCTCGGCGAACCGGTTTGCTTTTGACCTGTTCAAACCGGTTGTGGCCGGTGAGGCTGCAGGTAAAAATATTATGATTTCCCCGTTCAGTGTCACCAGCGCGTTGTCGATGACCTTGAACGGTGCCGCGGGTGGTACGTTTGATGCTGTGAAATCAGCTCTCCGGTATGACGGCATGAGCCTTGAAGAGATCAATGACACCTACCGGAAGCTCGTAACCGAGATGATTCCTGTTGACGAGCGGGTTGTTATGGAGATTGCAAATTCAGTATGGGCTGAGAATCAATTCCCGGTGAAGAAGGAATTCATTGATGCACTGAAGGAGTGGTACAAGGCTGAGGCCAGAAATTTCGATGTCTCCGATCCCCGTTCGGTGGACATCATCAACGGGTGGATAGAGGAAAAGACGCACGACAGGATTCAGAAAATGATCGCCAGGCTGGACCCTGATCTTGCCATGTTACTTATCAATGCTGTCTATTTTAACGGCAAGTGGAAACATCAGTTTGACAGCAAACTTACAGCTGACAGGCCGTTTTACATCACTCCGGGCAACCCTGTCAATGTGCCGATGATGTACCAGAAACAAAAATTCGCAGTAGCCGCTGCTGAGAAGACAAAGCTCGTGGAACTGCCATACGGGCAGGGCAACTATTCGATGGTTGTGGCGTTGCCTGATGAAGGCGTTTCAGCTGCAGAGATAGCAGCCGGACTTGACGCCCAAAAATGGGAAGAGTGGATGAAGTCGCTGTCGTACGGAGAGACGGAGGTCGAGCTCTTCATGCCGAAATTCAAATACGGTTACAAGCGGAAACTCAACGACGATCTCATCGGCCTTGGCATGGGACCGGCATTTGATCCGGCCGTGGCAGACTTCAGCAGGATCAGTGACGTGGAGGTGTTCATATCCTTCGTGCTGCACCAGACATTCATTGAGAACAAGGAGGAGGGCACTGAAGCTGCCGCGGCAACCGTGGTGGGATTCACCCGCACTTCGCTGCCGCCAGAGCCGGAGAAAATCAACATCAACCGGCCATTCCTCTACTTTATCAGGGAGACAACCACCGGCACTATCGTCTTCATGGGACTGGTGGCTGATCCTGAGAGGGCGTGAGGTCCCGACATCCTTCGGGCATCGGGATTTCGTCTCCATCGGAGTCTCAATCTGAGGGTCTGAAGGATAGGGTTTGATGAAGGAATTGTTGTCAGTCTGATTAAAATACGTTTTCTTTACGCTGATGAACCTGACCTATATTGATCTGCTTGTCAGTGCGGTCCTTGCCACCATCATGTTTGGTGTCGGGCTTTCAATTAACTTCGATGATCTTAAGCGGATATACCGTTCACCAAGGGCTTTTATCCTGGGTTTGGTTTCACAGATGATTCTTCTTCCAGTTATTGTTTTCCTTCTCATAGGGTTTACCGATCTGCCACCGACAATAAAGGTTGGCTTCATCATTCTGGCTGCCTGTCCCGGAGGCACAACCTCGGGATTTGTCACGGTTCTGTTCAGGGGTAATGTGGCTCTCTCGGTTTCACTGATAGCCATCAACAGCTTGCTCACCCTGGCTACAATCCCTCTTCTTGTCAACCTGGCGCTTACGGTATTCACGGGCAGGCACTCAGCCTTTGAGCTGCCCCTGGTGGCCTCATTCCTTCAGATATTTTTCATAACGCTTCTGCCTGCTATCAGCGGAGTGCTGCTGAGATATTTCCGCAGTAAGCTCGCTGACAGGATCCAAAAGCCTGTGCGCACTGTGATGATCATTCTGTTTGCCGGGGTTTACATGATTATTGCCTTTGCAAAGGAGTCAAGCGGCGGATCAGGGATCACCGTTGCTGAACTGTGGAGTATCCTTCCCTATGCTGTCCTGATCAACCTGGCCGGTTTTGCTGTTGGTATGGCAATGGGGTTAATGGGTAAAACCGGTCTCAGAACCTCCTGGACCATCGGGGTTGAGGTGGCTCTGCAGAATACTACCCTTGCATTATTGGTTGGCGGCACCCTGATACAGAGCAACGAGATGGTCAAGCCGGCACTGGTCTATGCTCTCTTTTCGTTCTGGACTGCACTGATCTATGGAATAGTGGTCAAGAAAGTGGACAGATCTACCCTGTTAGGAGAGTTCAGGGAGATAAGAAACAAATAAACAATGGCAAGTGGAATTGCACTGTTGCATGTTGTTCCGGTTGATTCACCATCCTTTCCGCTTGTGCTTTCTCTTCCCTCCGGAAGCATTCTCTTTACCTGAAGACAGGACAGATTGTTCAACCCGTGCAGTGGACGACTTCCGTTTTACCGAGGTGTTACGGTCACTTATCTGATTACCGATCCTGATTCCTGCGTAGACCATCCTGGGTGAAATCGGACCGTATATATAAGAGGGGTCACGGTTGATTCCCGAATCAAAATCCGATTGGTATGAGTTGAATATATTTTTCAGACCGGTGATCAGTTGAAGCGTGCTTCCATTAAGTCTTATATCATAGCTGATTTTGACTCCCAGGTCGAAGAAGGTATCCGAGGTACGCAGTTCACCGCTTACCGGGTCTGTTGCCGGGCCGAAATACGGGATAAGCATCTTTCCTGTATATGAGCCTGTGGAGGTGAGGCAGAGATTATCCGTTAAATCAAGGTCAACGGCAAAATAACCGTATGATGCGGGAGAGCGGAAGAACCTCGTCTCACCGAATTCCTGCGGTTTCTCATAGGCTGACGACTGCAGTGTCATACCGGAGCTGACCTCAAGGTGTGTCAGAGGCTTTATCTTCAATTCAATATTTATTCCCTTAACCGTTGCGCCATCTGTGGCGTTTCGCCTGGTATAGATTACCGTTCCCTCACTGTCTGGCACCCCTATATCATTCACGAAAGGATCTTTCAACCGGGTATAGAACCCCTCAACCAGGAGACCGGTCCGCACTGTTCCTATCAGACTGTTCATGTCAATCGATGCCATGAAGGAGTGACTTGTCTCTTCCTTCAGGTCCGGATCATTTTTGTTTATCACCTGCCTTGACCCGGAGGTCTCTATATGCAGGTCCTCATCAAAAATCTGAGGGGCCCGGAACCCTTTCGAATAGCTGAGGCGTCCTTGCAGGGCGGGGGTTATCTCATACCTGAGGCTGACACGCGGACTGAATACATGCCCCGGCCGGGTGCCCTCTTCACTTTCAAGATCCCGGATGTTATAGTTGTCATATCTCCCGCCCAATACCAGTGATGCCTTCCCGATGATTGCCTCATATTGCATGAAAAGAGCCTTTGTGAAACTCAGCTGATTGGTTATGACTGTGTTCTCAGTATGAGGAAGATAGGTAATCGTATCGTCGTTAATCACGATACCGGAAAAATCCGGATAGCCGAGTTTTTTATCGTTTAGCCGGCCGCCTGTCAGTTCTGCTCCCGCAATGAGCGAAGAGCCGGCAAACCTTGCCTTGTATTGAATTCCTGCATTATAGGTAAGGTCTGTTGTTGCTCCGTAACTGTCGAGGGACCGGTTGGCGCCATAATATGAGTCTCTGTTTAGGTACTGAGTTGATCCGTAGACCGACAGAAGGTCAAACTCCCTGAAGTACCTCTCGAAGGTAAGCGCTCCGGTCTTGATGTCGTGCTCAACCGCCTCAGCGAGATCACGCTCATGGAGAGGATAGTCCTGCCTGTTCCCCCCGTTACGCTTCTCGACAATATTAAAGAGGTCTGCGGTAAGTCTGCTTCTCGAGCCGAACCTGTGAGTGAACTGTGCACCGGCCGTGGTATTTGACATGGGTGAAATCTCCGAAAAATCGTCATTGTTGGCATCGTACAGACCTCTGTCGCGCACGAATCCGAAGATGGCAAAGCCTGTCTTGGAATCGCTGCTGACATATGAGCTGTTGAAGCTTGCAGAGTAGTCACCTGCAGGGTCGTTCCCGGTGCTTTTTCCTATCCCGGTAAGCCCGCCGTTGATCCCCAGTTCATATGAACTTGCAGATGGCTCTTTAAGGATAATGTTTATGGTACCGGCAATTGCGTTACTGCCAAACAGGGCTGATCCACCGCCTCTGACCACTTCAACCCGCTCAATCATGTTGGCAGGAAGAAGTTCCAGCCCATAGACGCCTGCCAGCCCGCTGAAGATTGGGCGGCTGTTGATGAGTATCTGGGAATATGGCCCCTCCATTCCGTTCATGCGTACCTGCGTGAACCCGCAATTCTGACAGTTATTCTCTATCCTCAGCCCTGGAGAGAAATTAAGTACCTCGCTCAGGGTGACACTGTTTGTAGAAACCATCATCCTGGGAGATATTGTATTGACTATAACCGGAGCATCTGTCCGTTTCTGCTCGCTGCGGTCAACCGAGACAACAATCTCTGACAGGTTCAGGAGATCCTCCTCCAGATCGAATTTCAGTTCAACGGTCTGGTTCTCTGACAGCACAACGATCTTTTCCACAGGTTTGTAGCCAACGCAGCTGGCTGTGACAGTTTTCTCCCCTGGAGGCAGGTTGGTAAGCTGAAAATGACCGGTTTCATCAGTGAATGTTCCTATTGCAGTCCCTTTGACGGCAATTGTTGCATATTGCAGATGCTCCCCTCCTGAGGTTACATGCCCGACGATGTTTGCATCTGTCTTTTGCTTCTGGGCTGACAGGGAGGGAAATAGCAATAATAGAATGAGTGAAATATAAATACGGTACATTATTGATTGATTAGTAAAATGAAAACAAAATGTGTTGAAATTCAGATGTTTGTTTTCAAATTACCGGAGGTCCGCGGCCTTGATTGGTCGAAAGATCGGGAAGTGTATATGAGTTGAAATAAGTGACATAAATGGTTGCCACAGGTGAATCAGGGCATTCATTACCGATGGATTCTGAAGGCATAACCGACTGTTCCGCCATTCCAATGAATGCCAGAACAGCCTGTGAGTGATGGTGGGATTTTACAGGAAGCTTATCGCCGTGTTTGTTGTATGGGTGTGAGTGGGTAATAATATTGCCGTAGCTGTCAAGGTGGGTGTGGATGAAAAAAACCTTGTTCCCGATTATGAAGGACATAACAAGCAACATCAGCAGAACAGCTGGTTTCTTACTTAATATGTTCGCCCGTAATGCCATAATGCGCAAAAGTAATCAATAAATGCAAACGCAGGTTACGTTCAAAAAGTGTTCCTGATACAGCTTTTGGGTCTGCTGGCAGGAATTAAGATGTTGCTGCTAATCAATAACTATTTCATCACAAAACAGCCAGGCCCTGTTTCCTGTACCGGGGTCCAGACCACCTCGGAGAGTGCAGTCAGTCGCGGCAGGATCATATATTCAGCAGTCCGCGGAATGACTCCGGTTCAGTGGCGGGATCGCCCTGGTAAACATTGAAATAACAGTGTGACACGGGAGTCATGACAGCCTGATGTTCTGACCGGGCAGCGGCCACTCCGCCATGCGCCTGCCTCTGTCAGTTTCGGGTATTTCTTTATCTCGATGCGCCATCCCTGGTCATCTACGAGGTGCCAGTGGAAGACATTGAGTTTGTGCATTGCCAGGATGTCAATATACCGTTTCACGAACTCCACGTCGAATAAGTGCCTGCTGACATCGAGGTGCATGCCGCCAGGATCAGCACAGCGGCAAGAGCAGTGAAGAGAGAACGAGGATACATTTTACAGTCTATTTAATTACTTCAATATCAAATATTTCATGTCTGTCAAACTGCAGCCAGTACTTGATCGAGTTCTGTCTTACAAGTTCCCAGTAAATATCACTGTCAAGGCCATGGACAAAATTGATCTCTCTGAGTTCACCCGACACTCTGTCTGCCAGGTCCTTCTTCAGCGTGATCCGGATGGTGATATCTCTGTGGGTGAAGTCGGCCGCTGCGAAGAACGGTTTTTCAGTACTGACTGTCAGAAGTCCGTGACCCGGGGTGGCGCCTGTGCTCACCTGGATGCCGTCGTTCATGCAACTCAGAGGGGGAGTGGCTCCGGCGTGGGTGGTCACAGTCATCTCGTCAACACCTGTGCAGAAATACTCCCTGGCCCTGATGCCCATCTTCACGCCAATAATGGCGAATACCCCCAGGTGGCGGTGGAGCTCATTGGCTATCACTCCGGAAGTCCATTCATCCTCTCCGTATTTGTTCCGGATATCAGTTACAAACGGCTGTATGTCAATCATGTAGAACGATGTATCAACCGGCATGGTCTGTATCACCTGCATGCGTTCCACTGTCTCACCTTTCAGGAGTTTGACGGCAGCATCTCTCATTCTGGCGATATCTTTGGGAACGAAGTAGTTATCGTCATCATCCCTGGCGACTTCGCCAAACAGGTCCGGGAAATGAAGCAGAAGCGGCACCATCTCATCGAATGCGGTATAGACGAAGTTGTGTGATGGCATTGAATTAATCAGTTGCCTGACACTGACGGCATAGGGAGTATGAATGTCGCTGATGCTTTTTAAGAGTTCTTCATTCCAGAAGCCTGTACCGCCTCCGCCGGTAACCGTAACGGGCAGAGAGCCGGCAAGCACCTGATCTGCCGCGGCAGGGTCACTTCTGTAGTTCAGTCCCTCCTTGCCAGGCAGTCCGCTGTTGCTCCAGAAAATATGACTTATCTGTGTTTTGAACAAAGGGGCTTTTTCAATTGCAGCTGCGGCAGTCTGAAGGGAGCCAAGAGCGATGAACTTTACCTGAGTGATCTCAGAACCAAGCATCTTTTCAATGAGTTCAACAGCTTCACCGGGTCCTGCCACGGGAAGACCCTCGTGATGCAGCGCATCAGCCATATTTCTGATATTGTCATAAGCTGCCGGGGCTTTGTGAAATCCGTCCGATACAGTGATAGCCAGAATCCTTACATCCGGCGAGGCCATCATCATGCAGATTGCCTTCAGGTCGTCTATCCCGCCGTCGCTGTCAATGATGACGTAGTGCCTCGGTTTCCAGGGATGGGCTCCAAGGGGGATGATAGCCAGCAGTATGAGTATAGTCAGTATTATTCTCTTCATCAGGTTGCTTTTTGTCAAAAGTAATAATTTAAGGCTTAAAAAGCGTAAACGAGCCCCGGATGCCATAACAGGGCATCATGCGGTGGCACGCGTTACCTTTTTTATTATATTGACAGCCCTAAATTCTATTCAGTGAACAGGAGGAGCTGGTTATTGATTTTTGCCGGACTGATCATCGGGGTATTGATTTTTACCGGATTTGGGAAAGCTGTTGAGGCCACATCAACGAACGATTTCTGTGCCCGGTGTCATGTTCATCCTCAGGCAACAGCCAGCTGGAAGCAGGGAGTGCATTATGCCACTCAGTCGGGTTATCATGTCTCCTGTGCCGAATGCCATCTGCCACCGAAGGGAGAGGGTTATATCATTGAGAAGGCAAAGACCGGGATGCGCGATCTATGGAGTCACTGGACGAAGGACTCCACGGAGTTCGACTGGGATGCAGCTTCAACCCTGGAGCGGGCTTCAAAACACGTATACAATTCCAGTTGCATAAAGTGTCATGAGAATCTTTTCCCGGCGAAGCTGACCCGGGAGGGATCGGAAGCACATCTGTACTACAAGCAGATGACCGAAAAGGGAGAGGATCTGCATTGCATCAGCTGTCACCTCAACTCCGGGCACTATATTGAGGGTTATCTCCACGGAAGCAACATGGGATTCGCAGCGTCGGCAACCCGTTCAGACACCCTGTTCGAATCGCCGGTCACAGTCATCGCGTTCGAAAACTTCACCGAGCAGATCCCCGGATCGGGGGTATCGTTCCGGATGATCGCTGTGCCGGGAGGGGAGTTCACAATGGGCAGTCCTGATGATGAATCGCTTCGCGAAAGTGACGAGATGCAGAAGACAGTGAAGGTCGACAGTTTCTTCATTGCCGAGGTAGAGGTGACATGGGATGAGTACATGGAGTTTTACAGGCAGACGGCATCGGAGGGTAGGACAACGGACACGGAAGGTGCCAGGGCGAAGGATGCCGGTGTGGATGCCATCAGCGGAGCCACCCCTCCGTACGGCAAGCCTGACCAGAACTGGGGGATGGGGCAGAGACCCGCCATCTCGATGAGCTGGTACGCTGCTGAAACCTACTGCAAGTGGCTCTCGAAAGTCACCGGGAAAAATTACCGGCTTCCCACGGAGGCGGAATGGGAATACGCATGCCGGGCAGGCACAATAACACCCTATTTCTTTGCCGGTGACCCTGGAAAGTTTGAGAAGAAGGGGCTCTTCGGAGGCAAGCAGGATACAGCGGTGATAGGCAGGTATGTGATCTACCGTGGCAATAGCCCGTCGAAAACGCAGGAACCATCGGCGGTGAAGGCCAATCCGTGGGGTTTGAAGAATATGAGTGGCAATGTTGCCGAGTTTTGTTCAGATATTTATGAGGGAACCGGAGAGCATGTCATCAGGGGAGGGTCATTCCGTGACGGCGCCGCCGGTGTCCGCAGCGCCTCCCGTGACCATACCCGGACAGATGAATGGCTGAAGACCGATCCGCAGATGCCGAAGAGCATCTGGTGGTATTCGGATTGTTTTTATGTGGGGTTCCGGGTAGTCATTTCAGGCAGTAGGCAATAGGCAATAGGCAGTAGTGTCAATGAAATCAATTCGCAACTCGCACATCGCAAATCGCAACTCCCATGACCTTCAGACGTAAACCATAAAATACTATCTTTGAAAATCCAACCGTAATCATCATGAAAAAATCATCCATCTCGAGAAGAAACTTCCTTGGAACTGCAGCTGCCGCGGGGGCGGCAGGAATCGTAGTTCCGGCATTCCTTACCTCATGTTCAACAGAAAAACGTGCAAAAGTTGTTCTGCCCCTCATGCTTGATGCGGCACCTGACGGTCCGCTGCTTAAGGCCGGTCTTATAGGCTGCGGAGGCAGGGGCACCGGCGCCGCGTTGAACTTCCTCCATTCAGGCCCCAATCTAACCATCGCCGCACTTGGCGATGTCTTTACCGACAGGATTACCGCCTGCCGTGAGCGCCTTGCAAAGGACGGAGTGGAGATAGCTGAAGAGAAGTGCTTTACGGGGTTCGATGCATACCAAAAGGTAATTGACGCGGGTGTAGATGTCATCATCCTTGCCACCCCGCCCTTCTTCCGCCCGGAGCATTTTGAGGCAGCTGTCTCGGCCGGCAAGCATGTGTTCATGGAGAAACCCGTTGCCGTTGATCCGGCAGGGGCAAGGCAGATCATGGCCACCGGAGAGAAGGCAAAAGGGATGGAACTCTGCGTTGTAACAGGAACCCAGCGTCATCACCAGCACGACTATGTTGCCACCTGGGGTAAAGTACAGGAAGGGATGATAGGTGACATCGTGGCAGCCAACTGCTACTGGAATCAGAACCAGCTCTGGTACCGCGATCCCAATCCGTCATGGTCAGAGATGGAATATATGATCCGCGACTGGGTCAACTGGTGCTGGCTTTCGGGTGACCATATCGTGGAACAGCATGTTCACAATATTGACGTCATCAACTGGTTTACCGGTAAAAAGCCCGTCTCTGCTGTCTCCTTCGGCGCCCGCCACCGTCGCGTCACAGGCGATCAGTACGACTTCTTCAGCACTGATTTCATATATGACGGAGGCTTCCATGTTCACAGCATGTGCCGCCAGATCAACGGTACCGAGGGTAACGTCTCCGAGTGGGTGCAGGGAACCAAAGGCACCTCCAACTGCCAGAATACCATATGGGATCCGGCAGGCACCGAGCTATGGAAGTATGACGGTTACAAGCTTGATGACCAGGGCAAGATGACGGATCAGCTGATCAGGAGCCCATATGACCAGGAGCACATTGACTTTGTCACAGCCATCCGTAACGGGAAGCCGCTGAATGAGGCCGAGTTCGTCGCAGTGTCGACAATGGCCGGGATCATGGGCAGAATTTCTGCATATACTGGCAAGAAGGTAACCTGGGATGAGGTGATGAACTCTGATCTCAAGCTGGGGCCGAAGGTGTTTGACATGGGCCCTGTGGATGTACCCAAAAGTGTTCCCGTACCGGGAGAGTAATTAATACTGCCGTTCCTGGTGATACAGGTTAAATACAGGCTTACCGGGAAAACAGAAACAATTTATATTATGGATACAAGATCACGACGAAGTTTTCTGAGGGGCACAGCGGCAGCAGGTGTTGCGCTGTTATCAGCCCCTGCACTTCTCTCAGGGAGAAGCCGTTCAGCCTCCGTTCCTGACGCTGACAAGCCCTTCAGGCTGGCTTACGCACCCTCAATAGGAATGTTCCGGGATCTTAGCGGGAGCGAGAACCCGCTTGACAATATTCAGTTTATCGCCGACAAGGGATTCAGGGCGGTATTTGACAATGGTCTTTCCGGCCGGCCGGTGGAGGAGCAGGAGGACATAGCCACAAAGATACAGCGAATGGGCCTTCTTATGGGACCATGGGTGCTGCATGCCGATTTTGGAAAGACCTCCTTCGTTCTGCCACACCGCGAGGTGCGTGATTTCCTGACCATGAAGATGGAGGAGGGCATTGAGGTTGCCCGTCGCACCGGGTTCAAGACTGCACTGGTGGTGCCGGGCAGATACGATGAAAGGATACACCCTGACATGCAGCGGGCAAACGTCATCGACAACCTTAAATATTGCGCGGACCTCGTCGGGCCTGAAGGTATGACCCTGGTGCTGGAACCGCTGAATACGCTTCGTGACCACCCGGGACTCTGGCTCACCGGAATGCCGCAGGCTTACCAGGTGTGCAAGGCGGTGAATAGTCCTGCAGTAAAGATCGTTGAGGATATATATCATCAGCAGATCTCAGAGGGTAACCTGATACCCAACATAGAAGCTTGCTGGGATGAGATAGCTGCCTTTCATGTGGGAGACAACCCGGGGCGTAATGAGCCCACCACAGGTGAGATAAACTTTAAGAATATTTTCAAATACCTGCTCTCGCGTGATTACAAGGGGGTAATATGTATGGAGCACGGACGCAGCGCCAGGGGAGCTGCCGGTGTACGCCGTGTCATCGAGGCCTACCGTGAATGCGACCCCTTCTGAAAGATTTAAGGAAACTTCAATCCGTCATTTGAGTAGCGAGAGAACAGTCATAAGCGACAAGTGGATCAAGGCATCCATTATCGGCACTATCTGGGCAGCTGCCGAGATTGTTCTCGGCAGTTTCCTGCATAACCTGCGTGTGCCGTTCAGCGGTAACATGCTTACCGCCATCGCCCTTGTCATCCTGATTGCCGTCAGCTACCGCTGGCGCGAACACGGACTTTACTGGAGGGCCGGACTGATATGCGCGCTCATGAAAGCAATGTCGCCCAGCGCAATCATCTTCGGCCCGATGATAGCAATAATTGCGGAATCTCTTCTGCTGGAGGCGTCTGTCAGACTGCTTGGCCGCAGCATCCCCGGCTATATCGTTGGCTCTATGCTCGCAATGTCATGGAACCTGTTTCAGAAGGTCTTAAACATGATTATTTTCTATGGGGGAAACCTTGTGGAGATCTACTCGAGTCTCACCACCTGGGCAGAGAAGCAACTGAATCTCAGTTTTGATGCCTTCTGGGCTCCTTTGATACTGCTGCTTGCCTTATATGCTGTTTTCGGAGCCGCCGCCGCCGTAGCCGGAATCATAACCGGCCGCAGGATGCTTTCCATCCCGCCGGAAGAGACGCTCCCTGAACCGGCAGTGATCCGCACCAGGGAAAGGAAACGGGATGAGCCGTTCAATTATTCCCTGGCGTGGCTGGCAGCCGACATCCTGCTGGTTGCAGGCATGCTGCTGGTGGTTAGCCTGCTGCCCTGGATATGGTGGCTCATTGTGGTTATCCCGGTTGTTATATTGCTGACGATGAGGTACAAACGTGCCATGAGACAGCTTTCGAAGCCCGGATTCTGGATCACTTTTGTGATCATTACAATGCTGTCGGCCCTCGTCTTTTCCTCATTGCAGTCAGGGGAGAACAGCCTCACGGAGGCGATACTGATTGGGATACAGATGAACTTCCGGGCTGTGATAATCATTGTCGGTTTCTCGGCACTTGGGACGGAGCTGTACAATCCGAAGATACGAAGCCTATTCAGCCATACCCGCTTCAGGCAGCTGCCCCTTGCCCTGGAACTGGCGGCCGCCAGCCTGCCGAGG
>AMWB02090967.1_pt1 | contig 39760 bp, 38 predicted proteins | sample 200311 | NCBI WGS metagenome assembly AMWB02 (sample SAMN02737377, study PRJNA173069) | bioreactor metagenome | biome: anode biofilm in microbial fuel cells | place: USA: California | collected 2010-12-16
ACTTTTACAAACTGGTTCATTTTTAATTTTTTTATTTTTAGTGAACTTAAATTCTGCTTCAAAAGTAAACATTAACCGGATGAAAGCACGCTTGTTGGATTTTCTGGCCACACACCCTCTGTTTCAAAACCTGGACCGAACTGAACTTGAAACCATCCTCCCATGGATCAGCGAAGAAGAAATCGAAGCCACCACGTATGTATTTCTCGAAGAAGAAATGGCCCATCATTTTTACATTTTAAAATCAGGATCGCTCCAGGCAAAAATCGGGGGCAAAACACTGACTATGATCAGGCCGGGTGAATTTTTCGGAGAAATTGCCGTACTAAATGAAGGTATCCGCACAGGAAGCGTTTTTGCCGTCCAAAAAAGCAATATCATCAAAGTTGACGGAAGTGCGCTGCTTGACGGAAAATCAGTCCCGGTGACCATCGCATTCAAAATCCTGAAAGAACTGATCAAACCCCTGATATCTCTTCATTACACCAATGACTTTTTCCGGCGCACCCGTGATATCATCCGCGAAGGCGAAACCGATAAAATCGAGTTTAAATCGACGCTGCGATGTAATCTCCATACCGGAAAATTCGGCCGGGAAATCGAGCATGCCGCCCTGAAAAGCATTGCGGCCTTTTTGAATACCTGGGGCGGTATTTTGCTGATCGGCGTGGAAGATAAAGGAAAGATCACCGGAATTGATGCCGATAAGTTTGAAAATGATGACAAAGCCCTGTTACATCTCACGCAACTGGTCAATGAACGCCTCGGGACTCATTTCATGCAATTCATCAACGCAGTGGTCGAACATCTGGATGAGAAAAGAATCATAAGGATTGATGTGGTACCTTCTAACCTGCCTGCTTACCTGGCGAACAATAATGATGAATATTTCTATGTCAGGACCGGGCCATCGACCACCGAACTGAAACCCAGCCAGATTTATGAGTACATCAGCAACCGGTTTTTCAGACCAAAGGCATAAGAATCTGATAACAATACGATTCTATAGGGTAAATCATGGCTATTTCGTCCATAATACAAACCCAAAAATTCAATTGGCAGAAACTGTCAGGCGTTTTGACCTGAGAGATCAGTTCAATCCGTTTCACCGATGCTTGAAATGTAATGGAAAGATCGAAAAGGTGGATAAGCTTTTGGTTTTAAAACAACTTCCTCCCGGGACCAGGAAGGCTTTTGATGAATTTTACCGGTGTAATTCATGCCAAAGAGTTTACTGGAAAGGCTCGCATTATGATCGAATGTTAAATTTAATCAATCTCCAAACCAAGTCTTAATCCCGCTCAAATCTTCCTTCCTTTCCAGGATAATCCCCCTGCAAAATTCCTGTAGGCTGCAATCACCGAAATGAGCACCACTGAAAACTGTTGAAATGGCATGAAAATAATGTTTTTCCAGACTGATTGCCGGCTCTGAATTGACACGACGATACAAAAACCAATCAATGTAGCCAGATAAATGAACGTGATCACTTTGGAAAAAGTCATCAAAACTGCAAATATGCCTAATGTGGTGATCAGGTTATAAAGCAATAGGATCAGCCAGTTCTTGCCGAAAAAAGCGTGGATGTTTTTTGAAAAACCATCAATTCCCTGTTTATAATCCATATACATCCGGCAACTGACCTGTCCGCCACTCAGTATTGTATCAACCCGGTGACCTTTCTTTTTCAACATCCTGAGAATCTGTATATCTTCGGCCCTCTCAAGCCTGAACTGTTCATGAAACCAGTAATTCTTATAAATCTCCGCATCAAACATCATGAATTGCCCATTGGCGGCGGCAAAATCGACAATCCTGCTTTTTCTTACCCGAATTAAAGGAAGGTTACCAACGAGAATCCTGTTGATAATGGGCACAGTAAACCATTCACCGGGGGTTTTCATAATCTGCACCGGGAATATGGAGAAAAGCGCAAGCTGGTGTTTCTCCATCCAGGCCAGCGAATTATCCAACACTCGCGGGTTTAGGCGGACATCAGCATCAAGAAACAGGAAATAATCGCCCTTTGCTTGCCTTGCCAGCTGATCGCAGGCGAAGTTCTTGCCAAGCCATCCCAGTGGCGGCCCGCTTCCGTGTAAATACTTAATCCTCTTATCTGAAAGGATTTTATCGCGGATAACTTCAGCCGTACCGTCCTCACTATCATCATCATAAACTAATATTTCGACATCTTTGTAATCAACCCGCTGCAGATCATCGAGTATTGAACCAATGTTTTTCTCTTCATTCCGGGCAGGGATCAGTACGGATATAAATGGCTTTCCCAAAGGTTTTCCAAACTTCTGGGAGCGCCAGGAAACCAGGTTGACCAGGGCAACAATTAATCTGATCCCCAGGTAAGCTATCGACAGATAAGCAATAATTTCCATCAATCGGGCTTTTGCTGGATTACAGAAGATTCAATAAACCGGTTATATTCCTCTTCGAGCGCAGATGGGTTCTTTAACAGATCCCGGTCAGCTTCAACAAAATAAATCGCCAATGTGGGCTTTCTATGGGAGAAATATTCCGGCAGTGCAGCATAAAATATCAACTGAAATTCTTTAACTGCAAATGAATGAATGATTTTCACCCCTTTCCCGAACGATACCGGGCGCAGGTACAGTGATTGAAATTCTCCCTGGGGATAAAGCACGACCAGGTTACTTTTTTCTGAAAGAAGCTCACCTGAATATCTCAGGCTTTCAAGGGCTGAACGGCTTTTTTTTTTGATCGAATAAGCCCCCGCCCTGTTGAGGAATTTTCTGCCTGACAATTGCTCCTCAAGCATCATCACGTGGATCTTTCGGTGTAAAATTTTAATGTTGATAAGATTTGCAATGAAACCATCCCACCAGCTAAAGTGATTTCCGATCATCAGCAAAGGCATGCCCCTGTCATTGAACTCACCCTTGAAGTTGATCTTACGAAAATGCATCCGGAAAATCAGCTTCGTGTAGATATTGAAGAAACCAACGTAAAATGGCCGGTGCTGCGACTTGATCATGCTACAATGATTAATTACTTCAGGTCATGCTGAAGATCAGGTTTAAGACGACAAAAAACACAAACTGGATGATAAACAACCCCGGTGCTATTTTGTTCCTGACTTCCCTCCCATTCAGACTAACGATGAAAAAAAGGATGATTGATGCAAGGAACCATGCGAAATAATTCTGCAGGGGTACCGGTGCACCGAACCAATCCCACATATCGAGCTTGATGGCTACAGGCTCAAGCGCGATGTCGTAACAAACCATCAATCCCGAGCCTGCAATTATCCGAACAAGGCAATTTTTGAAGAATACGCCGGTGAGGGCCCATCCCGACCAGATCAGGATCAGCCAGTTGACACCGATCATCAACGGCGTATCCAGCAATTTTATCCCCAATGTACCTCCATAACGGTATTCGCCGAAAATGACGCCCGTATTGACGCCTAATACTTCGATGGCAAATCCGATAAAAAAGATCACAAGGGCTGCCAGGTACATTCTCTTGCTATGGTCTTCATAAAAGAGTATTAAAAGGATGAGGCTGGATATCAGGGTAAATGGCACAAGTTCACGGAATAAGGGTTGTGTGGCTTGATAAGCCAGGCCAAAAATACCAACACCATAATAAAAGGCGATGATCAGCACGGTAGTAACAGGGTATTTTCTCAGCTTCTCAATCATTTTTAAATTATTTTTTCGCTGTGATCATATCGGCTACAATTTTTGCTGAAGAAAGACACAACGGAATTCCTCCACCCGGGTGGACACTTCCACCGGTAAAATACAATCCGCGTATTTTCGAAAAATTAGGGTGACGCCGGAAAGCCGAAAACATGGAATTTGAACTGTTACCATATAATGATCCGCGATAAGATGCCGTTTGGACTTCGATTCCGCGTGGATCTAAAACAAATTCAAATTTCCGCGATTTGCCCACCTCTATCCCGGTATATCGCTTTATCTTTTCCTCAATCGTATTCCGGGTTTCATTGATCATACCATCCCAGTCCTGCCCGGTATTTTCAGGCGCATTGACCATGACAAACCAGTTTTCGCAACCATCCGGAGCATCATCCGGCACAATTTTTTTACTCACAAAAATATAAACAGTCGGGTCGGCGGAAATCGTTTTCAGATTGAACAGAAAGTTGAACTCATCCTTATAATTTCCTGAGAATAAGATATTATGCAACGACAATTGCGGCGATTGCATTTCCATGCCCCAATAAAAGATCAATGCAGAAGTGGACCGCTGATGGCGAAACCATTTTCCAGGAAATGGAATCGAATTCAGCAGGTTTCTGTATAAATACCAGATGTCGATGTCGCTTACAACAAGATCAAAATCAATGAATTCTCCTCCCCTGACTTTTATACCGTTGATCTTTTTCTTTTTGAGGACGATTTCCTCTACAGGGCAATTAAAATGAAACTTCACCCCGGTTCTTTCACCAAGGGAAACCAGCGATTTTGCAATATCGAACATCCCTTTGACCGGGAAATACGCACCCAGGTTATGCTCAAGGTGCGGGATCACCATTAATGTAGCGGGCGTTTGATAGGGATCAGAACCGTTATAAGTGGCAAATCGGTCGAAAATTTTCACCGTATTTTCATGCCTGAAATAATGACGGTTTATCGAATGTAATGTTGAAAAAGGTTTTATTCTATAAATACGAAATACGGCTGAAACAAATTCTTTCGATAAATAATTTCTGAACTGATGAAGGGAATTCCTGATAAAGACTTTTTCCGTCATTTCATAAATCATCCGGCTTTCATTCAAATAATCAAGGACTTTCTGCGGAGCTTCACCTGCTTTATCATGCAATTCCCTGGCAAAATTTTCAGGATCTCCTGGTGCATGAATGATCATCCCATCGTTGTAAAAGTACCTGCAAACCTCAGCCAGTCTGTTATACCGAAAATGTACCCGGGGATCTTCTCCCGCAAGGTCATATAATTCATCAATCAATTCCGGCTGGGTGAATAAAGAAGGCCCGGTATCAAAACGATAGCCAAGGTGCCTGATCTCTGACATCTTGCCACCAGGCCGGTCATTTTTTTCAAACACATTAACCTGATAACCTTTTGCGGCAAGCCGAATTGCGGCAGCGATCCCTCCTGTTCCTGCTCCGATAACCGCAACTTTTTCAGTCATGGCTAAACTTTTTTAACAAAGATATGTTTTACATCCCAGTTATGATTAACTTTAGAAAACCAAACTAAAAGATGAATAAAGCATTGATTGTAGGAACCGGATTAGGAGGGCTGACCACGGCGCTTCGTCTGGCAAAGTTAGGTTACCGGGTTGAAATGGTTGAAAAATATCATCAGCCCGGAGGCCGGCTCAATCAGCTAAAAAAGGACGGATTCACCTGGGATATGGCCCCTACCTTTTTCAGCATGAGTTACGAATTCAAGGAGTTTGTAAATTCCACCGGCATCGAAATGCCGTTTGAGTTTGTCGAACTTGATCCGCTTTATGCCGTAAATTTTGCCAACAGCGACAAGGTTTACCTGATCTATAAAAACCTGGAGAAACTGGCTAAAGAATTTGAAGCCATCGAGCCTGATTTCGAAGCTAAAATGACCCGTTACCTGGCGGGAGCCGGCAAATTGTTTCATGATACGGAAAACATTATCATCAAGAAGAACTTCAATAACCTGGCCCATTTTTTCCTGAATATGGCCAGGGTGCCCTGGGGCCATGCCCCCAAGATGCTCCGCTCGATGTGGTCGGAAATGGAACGGCATTTTGAGTCGCATGAAGTCAAGGTGATTTTTTCTTTGGTGGCCTTCTTCCTGGGCGCCACGCCCTTCGATACACCGGCCGTTTACAGCCTTCTTTCCTATACCGAGATGGTCCATGACGGCTATTATAACGTCAGGGGCGGTATGTATAAAATTGTAGAAGGTCTCCTGAAAGAATTCGAAAAAAACAATATCAAAATAACCTACAACACTGAAATCGTTGATTTCGTTGAAGAAGACGGCAACCTTGACCACCTGGTGGATCAGCATGGCGAAAGATGGTACGCCGATGTATTTGTGATCAATGCCGATGCGGCGGCCTTCCGTCACCAGATATTTAAAAGGCCTGCGTTTTCCGAAGTGAAACTCGACAACATGAAATGGACCCTGGCCCCTTTCACCATGTATGTCGGCGTAAAAGGAAAAATTGAGAATTTGCACCACCACAATTATTTCCTGGGTACTAACTTCGAAGAATATGCCGGGAAGATTTTTAAGAATTCCATCAGCCTCGACAAGCCTTATTATTATGTCAATGTAAATTCGAGGTATAATCATGAATGTGCCCCCGAAGGATGCGAAAGCCTGTTTATTCTTTGCCCTGTCCCCGACCTTCGTTATAAACCTGACTGGTCGGATCGGGAAAGACTGGCTGATAACATCCTCACCGATATTTCGGCGAGAACCGGTTATGATTTAAAAGGCAACCTGGTGTCACTGACCATCATGGACCCGCAGGATTGGGAAAAGACGTTTAACCTTTACAGGGGCAGCGGACTTGGACTTGCGCACGATCTGAACCAGATCGGCGGATTCAGGCCTAAAAATTTTGATGAGGTTTTCGGAAATGTTTTTTATGTAGGGGCCTCTACAGTGCCAGGCACAGGACTGCCGATGACTGTTATAAGTTCAAGATTAGTCACCGAACGAATCAGGAAGAAGTATGGACTTGTACACTGAAAATGCCCTGAACTGTAGTGAGATAACGACGAAAAACTACAGCACATCGTTTTCTCTGGGTGTACGACTGCTCGGCAAGTCTTTCCGCAGGCCGGTCTATGCCATTTATGGGTTTGTCAGGTTCGCCGATGAGATCGTGGATACATTCCACAACCAGGATAAAAAAGCGCAGATGTCGAAATTTGAAGCGGATACCTTTGAGGCGATTGAAAAGCATTTCAGCATCAACCCGATCCTTCATAGTTTTCAATGGGTAGTGAATGAATACGCCATTGATCATGAACTGATCAAAGCTTTCCTTCGCAGCATGCGCATGGACCTCTGCCCGAACAGTAAAAACTATTCACCGGAAAAGTACAGGAAATATATTTATGGCTCCGCTGAAGTGGTCGGACTCATGTGTCTCAGGGTTTTCACATCCAAAGAGAATAATTTTGATGAACTGACGCCTTCGGCGAGAAAACTTGGAGAAGCCTTTCAAAAAGTGAATTTTCTGCGCGATATCAGATCTGATTTTGAAGACCGTGACCGTATCTATTTTCCGGGTGTTGACTTCGCTCATTTTGACAATGCTTCCAAAAAAATGATCGAAAAGGATATTCAGGCTGATTTTGACCAGGCGCTTGAAGGTATCCTTAAACTCAATAAAGAAGCCAGGCTTGGAGTTTACCTGGCCTACATTTATTACCAGAAATTATTCGATAAAATCAAGAGAACCGATGCTGCACTGATACTCAAAAAGCGGTACAGGATTTCTGATTTTCACAAGTTATTATTGCTGGCTGAAAGCTATTTAAAGCTCAAACTTGGAATGATCTGAAATGTATGGAATGGCAGAAACTGACGTATGCTTTGCTTCTTGGAGGTTCAGTGCTTGCACCTTTCCTGCTGAGTTTCGATAAAAGGGTGGCTTTTTATAAACGGTGGAAGGCCCTGTTTCCAGCCACCATCCTTACTGCTGTGGTTTTCATCCTCTGGGACGTCTACTTTACAAAACACAATGTATGGTGGTTCAATAAAGATTATGTGATCGGATTATTCATCGCAGGACTGCCCATCGAAGAATGGCTTTTTTTTATCGTCATTCCTTACTGCTGCATATTTATCTATGAAGTCTCCAAAGCTTACATATTAAAGGAATGGAAAGCATTCATCATACCATTGAATATCCTTCTTTTCATCGTATTTATTATAATAACCATACTTAATTCTGATCGCATTTATACTGCCGTAAATTTCGGTATGGCATCCGTGATCATCGGGCTTCAATTTCGCTTTAAAACCGATAAAACTTATCTTTTTCATTTTTACACAGCTTATTTGCTGAGCATTATTCCTTTCCTGCTTGTCAATGGTGTACTGACCAGTATGCCTGTAGTAGGATATAATGATGCGGAAAATCTCGGTATCCGGATCTATACGATCCCGGTAGAAGATTTTGCTTACCTGGTCAACCTGTTGCTGATGAATATAAACCTTTATGAATTCTTCAAAGCCCGGTTAAAATAATTTCCATTTTTTCTTTATTATTTTTAATCGACTGATGTTTAACATTTTATTAACATTTTCCTGCTTGACTTCCGGAATTCAAACCATTATCTTTGAATTTCAATAAGAATGTTTCAAAGGAAATTTTAACGAGATGATACTTTTTTATTGATTGTGCTCCAACGACCAAAGCCGTTGGTTTCGAATATGTTACAAGAATAGAACCGACGGCTTTAGTCGTCGGACTACCATAAAAAGAGACTGAATATACTATAGAGACACCCGCTCAACCAAAAAAGAGACTGATTATAGCTATGAAATCTTTCTTATTAACAATATTGGTATTCATTTCCGCATTACCCGGCAAAGCACAGATTATCACGGTTACCAGTGCTGCAGCAAGCGGTTCAGGTGAAGCGCTTGCCGATGACTTTTTGTTTGATACCCCTGCGATTGTCACAGAGGTTTGTACGCTGAACGATTTTACACCGGGTTTATACGGCAATGATTACGCAACGTTTTGTTATGCCCACGCCCTGGATACAGGATTTCTGCCTTCACCTCATTATGTCAGTTCAGAATTTGGCAGTCGTGCACTGATCAACGGGAATAATACATCGACCATACGGATCAGGTGGAAAAACACCGGGCATAATTATTCTTCAACGGATGCTCATTTTGCTCGGGTTACCTCGACGCTCGACTTTAACGTCAATATGGCTGTGACCAGTATCCCGCCAGGGACGAATGTGACTATATATTGGGGATATGATATTTTCGGCGGTGGAAGCACCAGTCATGAAGATCCCATGCTGGAAGAAGACTCGTTGCGGACAACCAATTCAATGGTTGTCGATGGTGTATCCCAGTTCAATAACAACCAGTTCAATTTCGGTTCTCCGGCAGGATTGCCCGGCTGGAATGAATGGAAAAACAAGACCGGTTCTTTCAGGACGACGGCCGGTAATGATTTCACTTTTTCTGTTTCATCATTTTTTATCCATCACATCGACAATCCGGCTGGTCCGGGAGGATTTGGCTGGCCGGTAGACCAGAGTGATGCAATTTTCAAAGGAGAGATTTACTTCTCTGTCGTCCCGCAGTATTATGTTCCGGTGGATGAAGATGAAATGAAGATTTTATTTTCACTGGATATCGGAAGTGATGGAGAAATCAGCGATCCACAGCAAAATGGCAATGAAAACTTTGATCCCGGCGATATGTATTCCATGGATAACTCACCGGCCCCGTTATTGATCCCATGGCTGGATGACCTGCAAATCTTTGGTCACGATCCGAATCCCATTACAGTATTTCCTTTCAATCCCGCACCGGTTGGATCAGGACTCATTCCCAATAGTGTGGAAGGAAATTATTTTGACCTTGACGGCAGTGACCTGGTACAGGTTACCCTGGCGGGAATTCTTCCTGCACCGGGTGATCCAAGCATCGCCTGGTTCAACGACAGTTGTATTTTTGAAGCGGAGTACCTTTACCTGTCGTTTGATGATGACATCCCGGAACATTACACCGATGCATCTTCGGTACCGGTCAACAGCAACTCTCCGGGTAACCAAATCTATTCAGAATCGGGGGCCCAGGATGAGACCATGGAATTTGCGCTGGATGCCACCCCTTCCTCCAGTCCTTACTTTGAAAGCAACCTGATTTCCGAGCAGGGCTTTCATGCCTGGCTATCGCCGGATCCTTCCGGCAATAATGACTTTGACGATGACATCGATGCGCTGGATATTATTCCGCTGACAAGTTCCGGTTCACCATGCGATCAATGGTACTTCAGTGCAGACCACGAAGCATTATACAACCATCCCCTGCTGTTTCCTAATTTTCTCCTCGATCCTGCAACGATTTATACCACATCACCGGCAGGACCTGTACCCGTTATTGACAGCACAAACCATGGATTACCCACAGGGACGGATATCGATGGCTTTGAATTCGCCTGGGTCTGGGATGCCATTGAGAGCAGGTACGGATTGGCAATGATCTTTAGTGTGGATGATGATGATCCTCTGACGGCTGCTGATGAATCAGGCAATCTTGATCCACGAAAGATCTATTTTTCATTTTTAAACGGCTCCTTTCAAAGCTTTTCAACAAATCCGCTTCAGGACGATATCGATGGGCTGATGGTCTGGTCGACTTCGCTGGCTGGCGCAACACCTTTTCCAAACCCGGTATGGGGAACAAAAACATGGACGGGGGACGTCAATGCCCGATGGCAGAATGCTTTGAACTGGTTCCCGCAAGGTGTTCCATTTGATCCGGAGGATGTCATTATTAAGCCGGTCAGCCCGCAACCTGTTATCGGTATATCCGGTCTCGACTGCAGAAGCTTAATCCTGGATCCGGGAACATCAGTTGAGCTGCATCCGGGAAATACATTTTCTATTCTCGGACCATGATCTCTATTCAAGCCGGGCCTTTCGGATTAATACAGCATTACATCTTCAATCACTGATAATTTTTACCTTTGTCCGGTAAAAATTCTGAAAGACTCATGAAAATAACGATTGTAGGAACCGGATATGTCGGACTGGTTACCGGTGCTTGTTTTGCTGAAGTGGGGATCGATGTGACCTGTGTGGATATTGATGAAACTAAAATCAACAACCTGAAAAACGGGATCATTCCTATATATGAACCTGGTTTGGAGGAAATTGTAGAAAGAAATGCAGCAAAAGGCCGACTCCATTTTACGACAAACCTGGCGGAAACACTCGATGGTTGCGAAGTGGTGTTCAGTGCCGTCGGTACCCCTCCTGATGAAGATGGCAGCGCCGATCTGTCCTATGTGATCGGAGTGGCCCGTGAAGTCGGACAACATATGAACGATTACCTGCTGATCGTCACTAAAAGCACGGTCCCGGTAGGTACGGCAAAACTGGTGAAACAAGCTATACAGGAAGAGCTGGAAAAAAGAGGTGTGCAAATCCCCTTCGATGTGGCTTCTAATCCTGAATTCCTGAAAGAAGGCGCAGCCGTCGATGATTTCCTGAAACCCGACAGGATCGTCGTTGGAATTGAATCGGAAAGAGCCGAAGAATTGATGCGCAAGCTTTACAAACCATTTACCCTGAATGGCCACCCGGTGATCTTTATGGATATCCCTTCGGCGGAAATGACCAAATACGCCGCCAATGCCATGCTGGCCACCCGGATCAGTTTCATGAACGATATTGCCAACCTGTGTGAGATCATGGGGGCCGATGTGAATATGGTCAGGAAAGGCATCGGCAGTGATCCCCGTATCGGTCCGAAATTCCTCTATCCCGGTGTTGGTTACGGTGGCTCTTGCTTTCCAAAAGATGTTAAAGCGCTGATTAAAACAGCCAGCCAGCATGGCTATGAAATGCAGGTGCTGAAATCAGTTGAAGAGGTGAACGAAATGCAGAAATCCGTATTGTTTGATAAGGTCCTCAGGTATTTCAACGGCGATCTAAAAGGCAAAACCATTGCCATGTGGGGACTATCCTTCAAACCTGAGACTGACGATATGCGTGAAGCCCCCTCCCTTGTGCTCATCAAAAAATTCCTAAATGCAGGATGCTCGGTTAAAGCCTATGATCCGGTCGCCATGGCGGAAACAAAAAGACGCATCGGAGATGTGATCGTGTATGCTAAAGATGAATATGAAGCGCTCCGGGATGCCGATTGCCTCCTGTTGGTTACCGAATGGAAAGAATTTCGTCTGCCTGACCTGTCGGCCATGAAAAAACATCTGAAAAATAATGTTATCTTCGATGGCAGAAACATTTATGACGCGGCTGAAATCAGGGCTGCAGGATTTGAATATTTTGGGATCGGATTAAAATGAGAAAACGTATACTGGTAACCGGCGGAGCAGGATTTCTGGGCTCTCACCTGGTCGAAAAGCTCCTGGCGCAGGGGCATGATGTAACCTGTGCGGACAACTATTTCACCGGTGATAAAAGCAATATTGCCCATCTCATCGGAAAGCCTTATTTTGAAGTCATAAGGCATGATATTACAATGCCTTTATTCATCGAGGTAGATGAAATCTACAACCTCGCATGCCCCGCCTCCCCCATTCATTACCAGTTCAATCCGATCAAGACGATTAAAACTTCCGTAATGGGGGCCATCAACATGCTCGGTCTGGCTAAACGGGTCAAGGCTAAGATTTTGCAAGCTTCCACTTCAGAGGTATATGGCGATCCTGAAATTCATCCGCAAACGGAAAGTTATTGGGGGCACGTCAACCCGATCGGCCTCAGGGCCTGCTATGATGAGGGAAAAAGATGTGCCGAGTCGCTGTTCATGAACTATCATCTTCAAAACCAGGTCCGGATAAAAATCATGCGGATCTTCAACACATACGGACCACGCATGCACCCTAACGATGGCCGCGTGGTATCGAATTTTATCGTCCAGGCACTCAGGAACCAGGATATTACAATTTACGGCGATGGCACCCAGACCCGAAGTTTCTGCTACGTGGATGACCTGCTTGAAGGCATGGTTAGGTTGATGAATACCGGCGATGAATTCATCGGGCCGGTCAATGTTGGCAATCCGGGTGAATTCACAATTCTCGAACTTGCCGAGTTAGTGCTCAAGCTGACCGGTTCTTCATCAAAACTCATATTTTTACCCTTGCCGGCTGATGACCCGCTGCAACGCCAGCCTGATATCACACTCGCCAGGAAGGTCCTTGACTGGGAACCAAAAGTACCGCTTGAAGAAGGGCTCAAGAAAACCATTGCTTATTTTAAGACCATTGTCTGATGGTGAACATCCTGGTCACCGGCAGTAAAGGGCAACTTGGAAGCGAAATCAGGGCGCTCAGCGGCAATTTTCCTTTCTTTTCATTTATTTTCACGGATGTTGAAGAGCTTGATATTACCGACAAAACAAAAGTTGACCGGTTTATCGCCGATCATGAGCCGGATGTGATCATCAATTGTGCCGGTTATACGGCCGTGGATAAAGCGGAAGAAGAACCGGAAAAGGCCATGTGGCTGAACCGGGACGCTGTATCCAACCTGGCCGGTGCCGCGGATAAATTTGATTGTTACCTGGTTCATATTTCCACGGATTTTGTTTTTGACGGGGAAAGTACACAGCCATACCGGGAAGAAGATATTCCTTGCCCGATGTCAGTCTATGGACTGTCGAAGCTCGATGGTGAAGAAGCCATGATGGCCTGCTTGCAGAAAGGGCTTATCATCAGGACTTCCTGGCTCTATTCTTCCTTTGGGCATAATTTTGTGAAGACTATCCTTAAAAAAAGCGCAGAATATGGCCGTTTGGATGTCGTGAATGACCAGTTTGGTTCACCGACTTATGCACGCGACCTGGCCGGAATAATTCTTCAGATTCTGCCCATGGTAATGACCTCAAACCAGTTCGAGCTTTTTCATTATGCAAACGAAGGATCATGCAATTGGTACGAATTTGCAAAGGAGATCATTGTGCAGGCCGGTATAGACTGCCAGATAAATCCGGTTAAAACCGGACACTATCCGGCAAAAGCAAAACGTCCCGCATACAGCGTCCTGGATAGCAGCGCAATAAAAGAGCGATTTGGACTAACAATCCCTCAATGGCAGCAAAGCTTAAAAGCATGCCTGAACATAATAAACGAAGTCCCATCAGGGACGACAGTATGGTAGAAAAAAATTAGCAATATGGACCAGAAAATTTTAGACAGGGCAAAAATATGGCTCGGTGAAGGTTTCGATGCCGAAACAAGACAGCGGGTGCAGGAAATGATCAATAACAATCCTGATGAACTGGTTGAATCATTTTACCAGGACCTGGAGTTCGGCACCGGTGGATTAAGAGGCATTATGGGCGTTGGAACCAACAGGATGAATAAGTACACCGTGGGCATGGCTACCCAGGGATTGGTGAATTACCTGAAAAAGATCTTCCCCGCACAGAAACCGGTCAAAGTTGCCATTGCGCATGATTGCCGCAATAACAGCCCCTATTTTGCACAAATTACCGCCGATGTGTTTTCGGCCAATGATATAAAAGTGTTCTTATTTGAATCACTCAGGCCTACACCGGAATTATCGTTTGCCTTGCGACACCTGGGTTGCCAGAGCGGGATTGTGATCACCGCTTCACATAATCCCAAGGAATATAATGGTTATAAAGCTTACTGGGAGGATGGAAGCCAGCTCATCCCACCTCATGATAAGAACGTCATCGCCGAAGTGCTGAAAATTAAGTCAGTGGCAGACGTTAAGTTCGATGGGAAAAAAGAGAACATTCAGCTGATCGGTGAAGAAATGGACAGGGAATACCTGGATCGTGTGCATGGGCTTTCCCTTTCTCCTGAAGCAATTCGTCAATTTAAAGATTTAAAGATCGTTTATACACCGCTGCATGGAACCGGTGGTGTACTGGTCCCCGCTGCTTTAATGAAATTCGGATTTGAAAATGTTACGGTCGTTGCTGAACAAGCGGTTTACGATGGCAATTTTCCAACCGTCAAATCGCCGAATCCTGAGGAGCCGGCCGCACTTGAAATGGCCATCAGGCAGGCAGAACAAACCGGCGCAGACCTGGTAATGGCCACGGATCCTGATGCCGACCGCGTCGGAATTGCTGTTCGCAACCTGCAGGGGAAATTTGTTTTACTGAACGGTAATCAGACCGCTGCCCTGCTCACCCATTACCTGTTGACGAAATGGCAGGAAAATAACAAATTTACCGGTAAGGAATTTATCGTTAAAACCATTGTCACCTCTGAAATACTGAAAGACATGGCTGATAAATTCAACGTGGAGTGCTTTGATGTACTGACCGGCTTTAAATGGATCGCTGAAATCATCCGGTTAAATGAAGGAAAGAAAGTGTATATCGGCGGAGGTGAAGAAAGTTATGGGTTTATGGTCGGCGACTTTGTCAGGGATAAAGATGCAATAAGTGCCTGCGCGCTGATCGCTGAAACGGCTGCCTGGTCGGCTTCAAAAGGCCAATCATTGTATGAATTGCTCATTGACATTTACTTGCAATATGGCTTTTATAAAGAATCACTCATTTCGGTGACCAAAAAAGGCAAATCAGGTAGTGAGGAAATTAAAAAGATGATGGAGGACTACAGGTCTGATCCACCTGCTTCGATCAATGGTTCCAGATTGATCATGATTAAGGATTACCAGTTCCTGGTATCAAAGGACATGGTCAACAATTCCACGACTCCGATCAACCTGCCCAAATCCAATGTTCTGCAATTTTTCCTGGAAGATGGTAGTAAGATCAGCGTGAGACCCAGCGGAACCGAGCCCAAGATCAAGTTTTATTTCGGTGTCAAAGAACCGCTAAACTCCCGGCAGGATTTTGACCAGGTGAATGACCGATTAGACCAGCGTGTGAAGGGAATCATCAGCGATATGAAACTGGTATGACACGACGGGTCAGCCAACCTTCCCTGAACGCTTTTATTAATCAACCCTGGAAATAATTGCCGGAAAACTAACGACTCAGGGAGTATCCCCTGAAATTTCCATACACACCGCCAGTGCCGCCACCGGCATTCTCACGTCGCCACCCTTCAATCTTGATGTGGTCTTCTTCAATGATGATCTTGTCAAGGTACATATCCCATGCACCCACAACAAAGTCATAGGAATTCTGATCATGAAAAAAGAGTGTGATATGATTGTCGGAACCTGAATTATGATTATACGGGGCCCAGGCCAGGGAATCCACCTTCTGCTGGCCGTTCTCAGTGTACCGGTGAACAGCATAACCCGCATTATAGCCCGGGTTATCAGCATCCGCAGGGTCGAAGAATTCTATGATACCGTAATTGAAGTAAGCCGTATCATAAGTCACGACGCTCTGACCGCCACTGAAAAAATCTTCTTTATAAACCAAAGTGTCAACCTTCCAGGGACTTCCTTCCACGAAGATCCTGGTCATCTTCTCGGTTTCCGTTTCAGGGTTCACAATTTCATTAACCTTGTCACACGAATTTAATGCGACGGCTGACAATAAAGCTAAGTATAAAATGGTTAGCGGCAGTTTCTTTTGCATATGCTTGTTTATAAATATATAAAAAGTTCGCAAAATTAAAGATTCGCAGCCTATTCAGACAAGCCCCGATATAGTCTATTTTGTTAAGAATTAGTTAAATTATCAAGGAATTGACAGTCGGTTTCAACATCAAGTGACGCAGAACAAAACTTTTATTTCACGGCAAGTGCTTTATTGATCGGTTCACTGTCAACAAATTGCAATACCCGGTCAATCTTGTCAATGGTGTCAAAATGGTACAGAATATGCATGAACTGGACCATCTTGTTGCCATTTTTATAAGTTGCATCGACTACATGCCAGCTCAACAGCCATACACCCGCCTGTTCCCCGGCCTGAGGCTTGTTTACCTTCACAGGAAGAAATATCTGCCCGCTGAACACCAGGGTATCGATAATTTCCGATCTGCGCTTGCGCCAGAAATTGTCAATGGCGGCCTTACCGGCCAGGCTGTCCAGGTTATTCCACTGGTAAACGGCATTGTCAGAAAAATAAGTCAGCCAGCGGTCAATCTCACCTTTGGATAATGCATCAAAAGCCTGCTTACCAATATCAACATATTTCGGATTTGCAAATTCCGACTGGGGTATCGGCGCTTGAACGGCCTTTTCCGGTGTTTCGGTCTATTTCTCATGGCCACATGCTGTTAAAATAGCACAAACCACGGCTGCAAAAATTAATCTTTTCATAATTTTAAGGTTATAAGGTTACTAATAAGAAATAGATGGGTAAATGTAAGACATAAGACACGCATTTTCAATATATTATGATTTGGTTAACAATTTTAACAGATAATTCACATTATCGATCTATCCATTAACCAACAAGAGGTCAGGCCGGCAGGCTCATCATCACGTGCCATCAATATTTTCAGAACAAAATATCAATCATTTTTGTTATTATTTTTAAATAAAACAATCATTATGAAATTCATCCTTACAGCCACCTTTCTAGCATTGACAATTTTTAATGCTTTTTCCCAGGAAAAGATCTTCCGGAGCGATAAACTTTCAAAGACCTGGGAAACGTCAAATGTTCTGCTGACGCCGGAATCCGTATGTTATAATCCCGTCGCCAATGTGCTTTACGTTTCCAACATTAACGGTAAACCCACTGATAAAGACGGCAACGGTTTCATCTCGCTGCTTTCCCTCGACGGTAAAGTGACAGACCTTAGGTGGGTCGACGGATTAAATGCACCCAAAGGTATGGGGATATTCAACGGCAAGTTGTATGTCACTGATATCGACCGGGTCGCACTAATCGATATAAAGAGCAGAACCATCGAAAAATTTTATGCTTTTCCGGAAGCCCAGTTTCTGAACGATATCGCCATTGATCACAACGGATCGGTTTATATTTCAGATATGATGTCGACCCGGATTTACAGGATTGATGATGATAAAACCGAAATCTGGCTGGACCATAAAAAGCTGACGAATCCAAACGGGCTGTACGTCGAAAATGATCAACTGATGATCGGATGCAATAAAATTGTCCTGGCGGATATGCAGGATAAAAAAATGATCGAATGGCTTGAGGAAACCGGTGGAATAGATGGCCTTGAAGGAGTTGGCGACGGCCGGTATTTATTCTCCGACTGGTCAGGAAACGTTTATCTGGTCGGCAAGGATAAAAAAATTGAAAAGATCATGGATACAACGCCTGCCGGGATAAATGCCGCTGATATTGAATTCATTCCGGAAAAGAAATTATTGCTGGTGCCCACGTTCGGTGACAACAGGATTATGGCCTATGAGCTAAAGTAAACTCAACTTCCGATACACAAGGATTAATAATATCTTTGCCGGCTTAAATCTTATCCGGAATGACATTAATTCAATCCATTATCATTGCCATTATCGAAGGCATTACCGAATTCCTGCCCATATCTTCAACCGGTCATATGATCCTGGCTTCCACCCTGATGAAAATCCATGAAGCAGAATTTGTAAAAACCTTCGAAATTTCTATTCAGCTCGGTGCGATTATGGCGATTGTGTTGATGTATGCCAAACGATTCCTTCAGGGAATCTCCATTTATATTAAACTGGGAATTGCCTTCATTCCGACGGCTATTGTCGGCTTTTTAGCCTACGACATCATAAAAAATTATCTTTTTAATCCTGTCATCGTGGCTGTTTCGCTTATTGTCGGCGGAATTGTTCTTGTTTTGATCGACAAATTTGTTGTGAGGAAAAAAAGTGAGACTGATGTTCTTGAAAACATCCCGTACAAAAATGCTTTCTTTATTGGCCTTATACAGTGTTTTTCAATGATACCGGGTGTTTCCAGGGCCGCTGCTACAATTATCGGTGGCGTTTTTAACGGGCTGGATAAGAAACAAGCGACTGAATTTTCATTTCTGCTGGCTGTCCCAACGATGCTCGCAGCTTCAGGCTACGATCTTCTTAAAACGCCTGTTGAATTTACGAAACATGAAATTTTGCTCCTTGTCCTGGGATTTTTCATTGCCATGGTCACCGCCTGGATCGCCGTGAAAATCTTTTTAAAACTTGTTGAAAATTATGGGTTTAAATATTTTGGCTATTACAGGATTGCGATCGGGATTGTCTTTTTGATCGTGCTTCTATAGTATTTTTCCGGAATTTAAGTGGGTGAAATGACTCTCTTGATTCGCCTACCCGGTTTCACTGATATGCTTCAATTTTTCATAGTCCAGCACGGTGAAGTTCTTCCCCGCCATCCGGATCAGGCCATCATCATGAAAACTCTTGAGCATTCTGATCACAGTCTCCTGGCTCATTCCGGATAATTCCGCGAGATCTTTCCTGGATAAGGGTAGCTCAAATTCAGCGGTCTTAAATATCCGGTCGGATAAACAGAGTAAAATATCCGCCAGCCGGCCATAAGCCTGCTTATGAGTCAGGCAAAAAAATCGGTTATAGATTTGAACGCTGTTGGAACTTAAAATGTCAATCACTTCTTTGGCAAATACCGAATTCCTATTGATCAACTCTCTGAAAGCTTTAATGTCTATCTGCTGCACCTGCGAGTCCACATAGGCCATCGCTGAATACTGGTAGGTGTTATAATCTTCTGAAAGCGAAGTAAGCCCCAGCAGGTTTCCCGAAGGTATCAATTTTAAAATCAAGGTATTTTTCCCGTTATCAATAAAAACTTTGGCCAATCCATTTTTGATAAACATCACCTGGGAAACAAAACCACCCTGCTTGCAAATGATTTCTCTTTTGCTATAAGCAATTGTCACGGAATTAGCATCCAGAAAATCCTTTTCATCTTTAGTCAGGGTTTCAAAACATCTGCATTGGTGAGCATTAATGGTACAACTGGTCGCATGTATCGTAGAAAATCCCATTCTTACCTTCTTTACATGCAAAAATACAAATAATATCATATATTAAACTGATCCAGATCAGTTTTAAAGCTGCACCAATTGAAGATTAAACCAAAGATATCTCTATTGCTAATTTTTTCACAATAGGCCTAATTCATCCACCTTTGTTCATTCGATAAAAAGAAAATTTTTTACGTATGAAAAGATTATATTACAAATTTCCGGTTACCATCATCTTAATTCTGACCATATCCGGATTAATACTAAGTTGTTCAAAAGAAAATAACAATAATGATCCGGATAATGTTGCATCCTGCGAAGGTTGCCATACCAATTATGCCCATCTTCAGGCTGTTTACTCACCTGATACCACGGCCCCGGCAGGAGGTTGCGGAGGTGAAGCCCCACATTATGAACCATACGACAGGGTTTATATGGGAGGTGCAGGATTTGAAGCGTATAAAAATTCAGGACATTATGAATTGGGTTGTGTGGCCTGCCATAATGGGACAGATAAAACGGATGACAAAACACTGGCTCATTCCGGTGATTTCATCGCGCATCCTTCCTCTAAAGCCGATGAAAAGTGCGCATCCTGTCACCAGGAAATTGTCAGTAATTTTAAAACTAGTCTTCATAATGGTACCGGGCAAAAGCGGAAAGTGACCATGCGCAGCGGATTGAGCGGCCCGCAGGATTTTGACCAGTTACCGCAACATCAGATCGAAGGTTATAATGCCAACTGCGCCACCTGTCATGGCACCTGCGGCAACTGTCATATTGTGAGGCCTCTGATTGCAGGGGGAGGATTATCCGCCGGGCATTCTTTCACGAAAACGCCCGATATGGTCAATGTTTGCGTCGCCTGTCATTCATCGCGCGGAGGCCATGCATACCTGGGCATGGCATCAGGTACAGAGCCGGATGTCCATCTTACCAGCCAGAGCTTCAAGTGCGTGGACTGCCATAATGGTGCCGAATTACATGGGGATGGCGAGCCTGTCGTTCAACGATATGCTTACAGTAAATTACCTGAATGTGAAAATTGCCACACTGATCTTAAAGCAAGCAATACTTATCATAATATACACCTTGGCGATTTCAACTGTCATGTCTGTCATTCACAGGATTATAACAACTGCGGAAGTTGCCATATCCATGGTGAAGGCGCCAGGATCCCTTCTTACATGGGTTATAAAATAGCTTCCAATCCGATTCCGGATATTAAGACAGGCTTCAACTTCACTTTAGTGCGTCGGACCCTGGCAGCCCCCGACAATTGGGAAAAGTACGGCGTCGACGAATATGCAGACTTTAACGAATTCCCAACCTATAATTTCACTTCCCCGCACAATATCCTGAGATGGACAAGCCGTACAAGCACCAGCCAGGGCAAAGCATGCTACACCAACTGCCATATCCGCAATGAAGGAGGCACGTTGGTAAATAAAGAACTCTACCTGTTCCAGGAAAATTTGCTGGAATGGGAACTTGAAGCGACAACCCCGATTTCGGTAGACGGGAAATTGCCGTCTTCCTGGTTTGAAGAAAAAAAATGATCAATATGATAATTCAATATTTTTTTAACTAAAACTCAATGAAAATTATGACAAAAATCAAATTCTGGATGCTTAGCATCTTATTTGCAATGTTTTTCATCACCGCTTGTAACAAAGATGAAGAATCTGTTAACGAATCTCAAGTCCTCGCTGAGTACCTGGAATCCGCAAATTCACCCCTTGGAAAAGATTTTGTGAATACGGATATGCCAACGATCATGGGCGCTACTGAAGTAAAAACCCTTAATGAAACCGGACAGGTGTATATCATCGATATTCGTTCTGAGGCTGATTTCAATACCGGGCATATTGCCAATGCACACAATGTGACCCTGGCAGGCCTTGTTGACCATGTAGAAGCTTTAGACCTCAGCCCATACACCAAAGTTGCCATTGTTTGCTATACAGGCCAGACGGCCGGTTATGCAGCATCCCTGCTCAGGTTGTTAGGGTATGATAAAGTATTTTCCATGAAATGGGGAATGTGCGCATGGAACGCGGATTTCGCCGGAAAATGGAATACGGCTATCGCCAACGGCAATGCATATGCCGCTCAGTTTACCTCGACATCCACTGATAAAGGAGCTGCAGGTGAAATGCCAAAACTGACTACCGGATTTGAAACCGGTCAGGAAATCCTTGAAGCAAGGGTCGATGCTTTGTTAACCGAAGGCTTTACCCCTGCTACCGTGACCAATCAAACGGTTTTCGGCGCCCTCGACAGCTATTACATTGTTAATTACTGGCCGGCAGACCAGTATTCGGATCCTGGACATATTCCTGGCGCTATCCAATATACGCCGAAGGAATCCATGAAACTGGCCGTTGACTTGAAAACACTACCCACTGATAAATCTATCGCCGTTTATTGTTATACCGGACAGACCAGCGCCTTCCTGACCGCGTACCTGCGCCTGCTGGGTTATGACGCAAAGTCAATCCTATTCGGCACCAATGCTATGATCTATGATGATATGGTTGCCAAACAAATGACGGTTTGGAGCGAATCCCAGATCATGGGTTATGATTATGTTCAATAAACAATGACATTGATGGAACCGACGGCTTTAGTCGTCGGACTGTTAAAAAAGAGGCTGCTCAGGTTTATGAAACAGCCTCTTTTTTATTTTTGTTGTATGGAAAAATATATATCCTTAATACGGGGCATCAATGTCACGGGGCATCGGATCATTAAAATGACAGAGCTGAAACAACTTTATGAAGATCTTGGCTTCCAGGAAGTTCAAACATATATCCAGAGTGGAAATGTTATTTTTAAGTTGGATGGGGAATCTTCCTGTATGGAATTATCCTCAAGAATAGAAAAAGCAATTTTTGAGAAATTTGGATATAATGTTTCAGTAATTATACGGACCCCAGAAGAATTAGCCAAAGTGCTCAACATAAATCCATACTGCAATGCTGACGGCACCTTCAAAGATAATATCTACATTACTTTTCTTGAGGATTACCCAACGGTGGAAAATCTGGAAAAAATCAGGCCGTTAAGCTTTCATCCTGACCGTTTCACCATTCTCGGCAAGGAGGTTTTTATCGATTGTGCCAGCGGTTATGGCACGACAAAATTATCGAATACTTTCTTCGAAAATAAATTGAACGTCAGAGCGACAACACGTAACTGGAAAACTGCCGTGAAACTTCTTGAAATGGCAGGAATAATTACAGATTCCGAATGAAATTAAGCTGTACCCAATACCCATTACCCAATACCCAATAACCAGTATCTTAAAAAACCTCCAGTATCTTCTCCTTTTTCCCCCTGAACTCATAAGTATCACCCGCTTTCTTGCCGTCGATGGCATTGTAAAAGGGAACCATGGCGGAAATCACGAAATATTCATCACCATCCACCATTACTTTACCAATGCCCGCAGCAACGAACAAACGCTGGGATTCGGTGATCACCACCGCGCCGAAACGGATCTGGTGGTACGTCCTGGTCATATCAATGCGTCGCAATATATCAACCTGCTCATTGATTTTAAGCAGCTGCTGGGCAAACATATCGCGTTTGCTCATCATCTGGTTACGATATGAATCATACAGATCTTTCGGAAGTCCATACTCCTCCGCGCTATCGGCCACCTCTTCCATCACCACTTTCAGGTTTTCCCTCACCTTGGTCTGCTGTTCAAAACAAGCATCCAGGATCTTTTGCTTAAGTTTCAAACGATCCATTGTAAACTATTCTTAATTTTAAAAACAAAAATCTTTGCGTGCAGATTCACGAAAAGATTAACAGGAAAATTCGTATGTTCGAAATATTTTGCAAAGATAATACAATTTAATGAATATGATTGCGAACGAAAACCATAATCTTGAACCTGAAAATTCCATCAGCGTGCTGGAATTTCTTCGTGTTGCCCATGAATACTGTATTTTCACTGAAAATACCGGTGAGAAATCCAACGCTGAAGTCATTGATTTCTATTCGAAAATCGGTCCGCTGATCTACCTGAAAGGCAAACTATTGCCGGAAATTAATCCGGAATACCCCGAAACGAGTGAGCGGTTCGTGACTGAAGAGGAATGGCAGGAGATCTTTAATATGCTCAGGGCAGTGTTTGGTGAGGAAGATGAATTTTATCATGTTGGTTATGAAGAATATAATGAATTCGAAGCCGTCAAAGCCAGCCTCGCTGAAAACTTTACCGATATTTACCAGGACCTGAAAGATTTTGTCCTACTCTATCAGAAAAATTCACAAGCCGCCCGGCAAAATGCAGTATATGATTGCAAAGCACTGTTTGAGGTTCGCTGGGGATGGAAAATACTCAGTAACCTCCGATATATCCATTACCTGACAAACAAAAAGCTAATTCCCCCGTCTTATTTAGACAACATTTAGAATATTCCTGCATGTTAATTATGGTGAATAATGATATTTTTGCTTTTTTATCTGGACTTATTCTAAATAATGAAAATCCTCAGGGAACTCAAAGAAGGCGAAAAAGGAATTATCACACATATCCACGGGAAAGGCGAATTCCGGAAACGGATCATGGAAATGGGATTTATCCGCGGAAAATGGGTGACGGTGATCAAGGCAGCGCCGTTGCAGGATCCCGTTGAGTACAAAATCCTGGATTCAAACGTTTCACTGAGGCTGGAAGAAGCAGCGCTGATCGATGTGATTCCCGAGGCTGAAACAGAAGATTATCGCGATAGTCATTGCTATGGTCAGCTTTTTGAATCCGGCGAAACCTATACATCTTCGCATCAATCCAATGGGACGATCAACATAGCCCTGGTAGGGAATCCCAACTCAGGAAAAACCAGCCTGTTCAACCATGCTTCGCATTCCAGGGAACACGTCGGGAATTATGCCGGGGTGACTGTTGATTCCAAAACAGCAACTGTCAGGATCAAGGATCATACACTTCGTCTGACCGATTTGCCGGGAACTTATTCATTATCCTATTATAGTCCTGAAGAGCTTTATGTCAGGAAACACATCCTGGAATCCCGGCCTGATATGGTGGTCAATGTGGTCGATGCCTCTAACCTTGAACGAAACCTGTATTTAACGACACAACTTGTCGAAATGGGTGTTCGCGTCATAGTGGCCTTAAATATGTATGATGAAATGAGGCTGCGGGGCGATTCGTTTGATTACCAAATGCTGGGTAAAATGACCGGCATTAGTTTTGTTCCTACCATAGCATCGAAAGGCAAAGGAATTAAAGACCTTTTTGAAAAGGTTATCCGCATTCACGAAGATAAAACGCCACCTGTCCGCATCATGCAAATCAATTATGGGCCGGAAATTGAACTTTCGATAAAGCGCATCATTGAAAAATTACCTTCAGATACAGGTAATGGTGTCCCGGTAAGGCACCTGGCTATTAAATTAATTGAAAAAGATAAGTTCACAGCTCAAAATCTGACAGAAAGACCAGGCCAGGAGGAACTCAAAGCAGCGACTGAAAAAGAAATTCTCCGGCTTGAAAATCTATTAAAGGAAGATACGGAAAGCCTTCTGGCTTCAGCGAGATATGGCTTTATTGAAGGCGCGCTGAAGGAAACTTACAAGCCTGCGACTGTTACCCGCAAGACGATAACCCATCGTATCGATCATTTCCTTACCGGGAAATTTTTAGGCTATCCCATTTTTTTATTCCTGATGTGGTTGATGTTTCAATCGACATTCCTTCTCGGGGATTATCCGGTCAGGCTGATTGAACTGCTTGTAGAAGCCACCGGCAACCTGCTCAACCGGATTATTCCCGAAGGTATCCTCAACGACCTTGTCATCGATGGGATCATTGGCGGGGTCGGCGGGGTAATCGTATTTCTTCCGAATATTCTGATCCTGTTTCTGTTCATTTCCTTAATGGAAGATACAGGCTATATGGCGCGTGTGGCTTTTATCGTCGACAAACTGATGCACAAAGTCGGGCTGCATGGAAAATCGTTCATACCGCTGCTGATGGGATTCGGCTGCAATGTTCCTGCCATCATGGCCACCCGGACGATCGAGAATAAAAGCGACCGGATGGTCACCATGCTGATCATTCCTTTCATGTCGTGCAGTGCCCGGTACCCGGTGTATATCCTCCTGATCAGTGCATTTTTCGTAAGTTTCCAGGGGACTATCCTGTTTTCACTATACCTCATCGGCATTATCATGGCGGCCATTGTCGCCTTTCTACTGAAGAAAACACTGTTTAAAGGCATGGAAATCCCGTTTGTCATGGAACTTCCTCCATACCGGATGCCGACAGTAAAGTCCATCTTAAAGCATACCTGGTTTAAAGGTGCCCAGTATCTCCGGAAGATGGGTACCATTATCCTGACGGCCTCCGTGATCATCTGGGCATTGGGATATTTCCCCCGCAATAAAGAACGTACAGCCTGGTACCAGGAACAAATCAGCCATGCTTCCAGCCCTGAAGAAGCGCACCAACTCAGCCTGGCCATGATCAGTGAACAGCAGGAACAGTCGCTCATCGGGAGGATTGGCAAGTTCATTGAGCCGGTGATCAAGCCCCTGGGATTCGACTGGAGGATGGGTGTTAGCCTGATTGCCGGTTCGGCAGCGAAAGAAGTGGTGATCAGTACCATGGGTGTACTGTATCAGACGGATGATTCAGGAGGAGTTACCGGGCTGGTCGATAAACTTCGCTCACAAAAATATACCGAAGGACCCAGGGCTGGTGAAGCCGTTTACTCCCAGCTTGTCGCCTTTTCCTTCATGATCTTCATCCTGATCTATTTTCCCTGCATTGCAGTCATTGCCGCAATAAGGAAAGAATCAGGAAAATGGCGCTGGCCGGCATTCGTGGCAGTATATACGACGATAATGGCCTGGCTTATGTCCTTCGCCGTATACCAGATCGGAAACTTGTTTTGATTGAACCCTATTGCGCCTGCTTATCCAGCCGGTTAAGCCCGATAATGGCCCTTTCATAATTAGCCGTGACTTCCAGTGCTTTCTGGTAATCTTTTCTCGCACTGGCAAAATCGCCGGCCAACTCATAGCTGTACCCGCGGTTAAAATAAGCATCCGTATATTTCGGGTCTAAAGCGATGGCCTGATCGAAATACTGCACCGCTTTGTTAAAATCCTGGATGTAAACCAGGTTGATGTAACCCAGGTTGTAATGAGCTTCCTTGTAAGCTGGGTCGATGATGAGCAGCTTCTCATAAGTTTCAATGGCCTGCGGGATCAATTCCTGTTCCTGGAAGACCATGCCCAGCAAATAATAGGCTTCGCTCTTGTTCGGATCGATTTTGATGGCTGTTTGAAGATAACCGCCGGCAACAGGATTTTTCAGGGCCGCATACAGGATTCCGAGCTCAACGTAAGCTTCATAGTACTGTTGGTCCTGGTCAGCAGCAGCCATGAAACTCTTGATGGCCAGTGTTGTATCGCCCTGTTCCATATAAGCGTATCCACGGATAAAATAAGCAACCGGGTTGATGAGATCCTGATCAAGGGCTTTTTTTGTATATGCAAACGTATTGGTATAATCCTTTAAAATCAGGTACACTTCGGCAAGTTTCAGCAAAGCATCATTGTTTTTCGGATCAAGTCCCTCCGCCTTTTTAAGCGATTCCAGGCAATTGGGCACTTTTCCCATGGCCAGATAAAGATCGGCCAGCGTTACAAAATATTTCGCCTCCTGATCATTCAATGCAATGGCTTTTCCAATATCCGAAAGCGATTGATTGATGTTCTTTTGATCAAGATAATACAGCGATCGTTGGTAATAATGATCAGGATTGGTTGAATCATTCAGGATTTTTAGATTCAAGCTTTCAATTTTAAAATTGACCGAATCAATTACTTGCTTATCACTGACAACTTGTCGATCACTGGTCCCTTGACAGGAAGAAAGACAAATAATTGTGAAAATGAATGAAAGGAATAATATGAATGATAAATAACGCTTCATCTTGTACAGTAAATTAAATCTTGCAGCTCGAAGCTTGAATCTTGAGGCTTGAGGCATGTAGCTTGCAGCTTATATCCTTCTTAAGCCTGCAAAAGCTTTTCCCTCAATTTAGCTTCCAGTTCTTCGGCTAATTCAGGATTGTCGGTCAGCAGCTTTTTCACGCCGTCTCTGCCCTGCCCCAGTTTGGTCTCACCATAGCTGAACCAAGATCCGCTTTTTTTAATGATCCCGAAATCTGAGCCCAGGTCGATGATTTCACCGACTTTCGATATTCCCTGTCCGAACATGATATCGAATTCAGCTTTCTTGAACGGTGGTGCCACTTTATTCTTGACCACCTTAACTTTCACACGGTTACCGGTACTTTCCTCCCCTTCCTTGATCTGGTTGACCTTACGGATATCGATCCTCACGGAAGCATAGAATTTCAGAGCGTTACCGCCGGTAGTCGTTTCGGGATTACCGAACATGATGCCAATCTTTTCCCGGAGCTGGTTGATGAAGATACAGCAGGCCCCTGTCCGGCCAATATTGGCCGTAAGTTTCCGGAGTGCCTGCGACATCAGCCTGGCCTGCAAACCCATCTTTGAATCGCCCATTTCTCCCTCGATTTCACTTTTCGGTGTCAGCGCCGCCACAGAGTCAATCACGATAATATCGATAGCGCCTGAGCGGATCAGGTTATCCACGATTTCCAGGGCCTGTTCGCCATGATCAGGCTGGGAGATCAGCAGGTTATCGATGTCGATGCCCAATTTCTCGGCATAAAAACGGTCGAACGCATGCTCTGCATCGATGAATGCTGCAATTCCGCCACGTTTTTGCGCTTCAGCGATAGCGTGCAGGGCAAGCGTCGTCTTGCCGCTGGATTCCGGTCCGTAGATCTCGATCACCCTGCCCCTTGGGAACCCGCCAATGCCCAGCGCCGCATCCAATCCGATCGATCCCGTTGGAATAAACGGGATATTTTCAGCCGGTGTGTCACCCAGCTTCATAATGGTTCCTTTTCCATACTGCTTTTCGATATTGCCCAGGGTCATTTCGAGGGCCTTCATCTTTTCTTTCCTGATCTGGTCAATATTGTTCTCTCCGGCCATAATAAATTGATTTAATGGTTATTGTTTATTTTATTTCTGAAAGGATCTGGTTTGCATGATCCTTTGTATCGACTTTATCGTAAATTTTCAAAATCGTTCCATCTTCCCCAATCACAAAGGTCGTCCGGATAATTCCATCAAATTCTCTTCCCATGAACTTTTTCCTGCCCCAAACACCGTAATCCTGGATCACTTTCTTTTCTGTATCCGGAATAAGCGGGAAAGGAAGGCTATATTTCTCTGAAAATTTGACATGTGATTTTGCGTTATCTGCGCTAACACCGATGATCTTGAATCCTTTTTCAATGAGTATTGAATTGCTGTCCCTCAGGCTGCATGCTTCGGCTGTACAACCGGGAGTATCATCCTTTGGGTAAAAATATAAAATGACTTTATTCCCGGAGAAATCATCCAGGGAAATCTTGTTTCCAAATTGATCTAATGCATTAATTGACGGTGCTTTATCACCTGTTTTAAGTTTCATGATCTGCGTGCTTTGAAGGGTTAAACAAAAATATTCATTTTAAACAACCACGTTAAATACCAACTTATTTAGTTTTCAACGGTTACCAACATCCAAACACCTATCCCGGCAATTTGTTTTTTTCGTTCTTTTCAAAATATTGACAATAAGCACTCAATCCACATTCGTTGCACTTCGGTTTCCTGGCCTGGCAGACATATCTTCCGTGAAGGATCAGCCAGTGGTGGGCAATGGGTATTTTTTCTTCCGGGATAAAACGGATCAGTTGCAATTCTGTCTGCAGAGGATTCTTTGCATTTGTTGTCAGGCCCAGCCGTGCAGCCACCCTGTGAACATGGGTGTCTACCGCCATCCTTGGCTGATTGAAGGCCACAGAAGCGATCACGTTAGCCGTTTTCCTTCCTACACCCGGCAATTCCTGAAGCTTATCTACATCCGGTGGTATTTCGCCACCGAATCTTTCCACAACCGCCGAGGCCATCCTGATCAGGTGGCTGGTTTTATTGTTCGGATAAGAACAGGATTTTATCAATTCAAAGACCTCTTCTCTTTTTGCAACCGCCAGTTTATCCACTGACGGAAATTGCCTGAAAAAAGCAGGTGTGATCATATTGACGCGTTTGTCCGTGCACTGGGCGGAAAGGATCACCGACACCATCAACTCATATGGATTCGCATAAACCAGTTCCGTTTCGGCCACGGGCTGGTTGATCGTGAAATACTCCAGGATTTTTTGATATCGCTCTGCTTTCTTCACATTTCCTGTCTATTAATCGGGATTTTCAAAAAAAATACCCGGTCAGATGAAAAAAAAATTCCGGGCACAAGAAAATATCCATTCAAAGATCGCAAAATGAGACCATTAAGTTCGCGGAAAATTTTCACTTCGCGATCTTATTTTTGTTTTGCGCTCTTTGCGTGAAATTAAAACTAATTTCTTTTAATTGGTCAACTGATAAATATGACCCGCAGCGGAAGTTTTCATGACATTCAGCGCGCTCGAATACCTGAGCAGGTTTTGAATGGTCGATTGACTGGGTCCATCTGCGTGGTGAACTTTACTTGAGAACTTCTTTTCCAGGAAGTTAATTTCCAGAAGATAAAGTTGCACATCATGAAGCGTAAACGTTTTTTCCATAGGCTATCCCTATAATTTAATGTTGAATATAACATTCCATTAACGAAAGTTAGCCGGAAAATATTTTAAGACATGAAAAATTTATCGGAAGATCAGGCCGACAGGATGATGTTTTTTTCCTTGACGATCTTTCTCAGGTTAATCAGGGCATAGCGCATTCTTCCAAGAGCTGTGTTGATGCTGACGTCAGTGACATCGGCAATTTCTTTAAAGCTCATATTGGAATAATGACGCATCACAAGGACATCTTTTTGTTCATCCGGCAACAGTTCGATCAGAGAACGGACATCATCATAGATCTGATCCATGATAATTTGTTCTTCGATCGATGGATCAGTGATCCTGACCATGTCGAAAATATCGAAATTATCACTGGAATTGTTAATGACCGGAATACGTTTGTTTCGCCTGAAATGGTCGATAATCAGGTTGTGGGCGATCCGCATGACCCACTGGATGAACTTGCCTTCTTCCTTATAGGAACCGGACCGGATTGTGTTAATCACTTTGATGAATGTATCCTGAAAAATATCATCAGCAAGTTGATCATCTTTGACGACCATTAAAATGTAAGCATAAACTTTGCGCTTGTGACGATAGATTAATTTTTCAAGGGCATTCTCATTACCGCTTAAATATTTACCAATTAGCTCCTGGTCGCTAATTACGGCAGCTTTCATGTTGCCTCCTTTTTTTAGGTGAATAATGCTATAAAAAGGGTAAATATTTATTCTATAATGCTCCTCCTCAGGTTTTTAGGTTAGATCAGAATTTCGATTAATTATGCTTTAATGCATACGAACGAGGTGCAAATATAGCGATTAAAATCAAAAAAGCAACTGAATATTCAATAATTTTGCATTTTTTTAAATTTAAACAGAGTTCAAATTCATGTCAGGCAACGATTTCAGCAAGCTGGACCCTAAAAAATTCATCCTGGTCAAAGGAGCCGCCGTTAATAACCTGAAAAACATCGATGTGGCCATTCCCAGGAACCGGCTTGTTGTCATCACGGGTCTGTCGGGATCCGGGAAATCATCGCTGGCTTTCGACACCTTATATGCGGATGGCCAGCGACGGTATGTGGAAAGTCTGAGTGCCTACGCCCGCCAGTTCCTGGGACGTATGAGCAAACCCAAGGTTGAGTATATTAAAGGGATATCACCGGCCATTGCCATCGAGCAGAAGGTAAACACGCGAAATCCCCGGTCGACAGTTGCCACATCTACCGAGATTTACGATTATATCAAGCTTTTATTTGCCCGGACCGGTAAGACCTATTCACCCATTTCCAACCAGCTTGTCAAGCGGCATACGGTTTCGGATGTGACAGATTTTATACTATCCAGGACAGCTGGTACCCGCATCACCATTACATGCCCGTTGATCCGCAAATCAGGGAGGAACATGGCTACCGAACTGACCTTACTGCTGCAGCAGGGATTCAGCCGGCTGATCATTGGAAACGATATGGCCCGGATCGATGAAGCGCTGGATTCAGGACAAATAAAAGACAATCAGGATGTTAATATCCTAATTGACCGCTTTGCGGTTGATTTGACTGACGAAGAGTTGCCTGCACGGATTGCTGATTCCGTCCAAACTGCATTTTTCGAAGGTGAAGGAAGCTGTTCTGTCGAAACTGATACCGATGGAAAATCGACGCGGAAGGTTTTTTCAAACCGCTTCGAACTGGATGGAATAACATTCGAAGAACCGTCGGTGAACTTATTCAGTTTCAATAATCCTTATGGTGCCTGCAAAAGATGCGAGGGATTCGGAAGTATCATAGGAATTGACGAAGACCTTGTTGTTCCGAATAAAGAATTATCCATTTTCGAAGAAGCCATTGCCTGCTGGAGAGGTGAAAAGATGAGCGAATGGAAAGACCAGCTTGTAATGAATGCGTACAAATTTAATTTTCCGATCCATCAGCCTTTTTATACCCTGACGGATGAACAGCGTAAGATTTTATGGAACGGGAACCAGTACTTTCACGGGCTGAATGATTTCTTTAGATTTGTTGAAGAACAGACCTATAAGATACAATACCGTGTGATGCTTTCGCGCTACCGCGGGAGGACGATTTGCCCCGACTGCCTGGGCACACGCTTGAGAAAAGATGCCGGGTATGTGAAGATCAGCGGAAAATCAGTGACCGATATCCTCCTTATGCCGGTAAGTAAAGCACTTGAATTCTTTAAAACGATAAAACTGTCGGATCATGATCAGAAAGTCTCACAGCGTCTGTTGCTGGAGATTATCACCCGGCTGCAGTTCCTGGAAGATGTAGGACTGGGCTATTTATCCCTGAACCGGCAATCTTCAACGCTCTCAGGGGGAGAATCGCAGCGCATCAACCTGGCCACTTCACTGGGCAGCAGCCTGGTCGGATCGATGTACATCCTGGATGAACCCAGCATCGGGTTGCATCCGCGGGACACGCACCGACTCATTAAGGTTTTGATGAACCTCAGGAACCTGGGCAATTCCGTCATTGTTGTTGAACATGACGAAGAGATCATCCAGTCAGCCGATTATATCATCGACATCGGGCCGCTAGCCGGCAACCAGGGTGGTGAAGTTGTATTTGCCGGAACATTCCAAGAGATGCAGGAGCAGAAAAGCAGCCTGACCTCGAAATATATTGCCAGGGAAATGGTTATTCCGGTGCCACCGCAGCGAAGAAAATGGAAAGAGTACATTGACGTGATCGGCGCCAGGGAGAACAATCTGAAAGGTATCGACGTGCGGTTTCCCATCGGTGTGCTGACAGTGGTGACCGGCGTCAGCGGATCAGGTAAATCATCACTGGTCAAAAACATCCTTTATCCGTCACTTCGCAAGATCCATGGGGGAAGCAGTGAAAAGACCGGCAGGTTTGGCCGTTTATCGGGCGACTATAACAGGATTTCACAGGTGGAATTCGTTGACCAGAACCCGATTGGCCGTTCGTCACGGTCCAATCCGGCTACTTACCTGAAGGCTTACGATGAAATCAGGAACCTCTTTTCAGACTTGCAGCTATCGAAAGTCAGGGGGTACAAGCCCGGTTATTTCTCGTTCAACATCCCGGGCGGACGATGTGAGGAATGCGAAGGTGAAGGCGTAGTCAGGATTGAAATGCAGTTCATGGCCGACCTAAGCCTGACATGCGAATCATGCGGTGGTAAGCGGTTCAAAGATGAAGTCCTGGATGTAAAATTCCAGGATAAAAACATTGTTGATATCCTGGAAATGACCATCGATCAGACCATTGATTTTTTCTCTCATGCCCACACCCATCTTTCTACCTGCCGCCGGATCGTTGAAAAGCTAAAACCTTTGAGCGATGTTGGGCTGGGTTACCTGGAACTTGGGCAGTCGTCCAGCACGCTCAGCGGAGGTGAGGCCCAGCGCATTAAACTGGCTTATTTCCTGACCAAAGGAGGGATGGAGTCCCCTACCTTGTTTATCTTTGATGAACCCACCACCGGTCTTCATTTCCATGATATCCGCAAACTGATGGAAGCCTTTGATGCCCTGATCAATAAGGGGCATACAATAATCGTCATCGAACATAACCAGGAAGTGATCAAATGCGCTGACTGGCTGATCGATCTCGGACCTGAAGGGGGCGAGGCTGGCGGCAATGTACTGTTTGAAGGCGTTCCGGAAGATCTCATCAAGGTTAAAGAATCGTTTACCGGTAAGTTTTTGAAGGAGAAGCTATTTCGGTAAAAAATGTCAGCGCGCGATTTCATCGCGTGCAGATTAAATATTGATCACGCGTCACAGACGCGCGCTATCTTTGGATCTTTGCCTCGTAACCTCAAACAATAGCACGCCCGCTGCCACTGAAACATTTAACGAAGAAATTTCTCCCTGCATCGGGATTTTGACCATTTGATCGCAAATCCTTAATAATTCGGGAGAGATGCCTGTTTCTTCAGATCCCATAATGATGGCTACAGGTCCGGTGTATTCCTGGCCAACGTAATGATTTGCTGCATGTTCGGTAGCGGCGACCAGCATAATACCGCTTTCTTTAAGGAAGGTTGACGTTGATTTGAGTGATTTTTCACGGCAGACAGGAATACGGAGCAATGCGCCGGCGGAGGTCCTGACCGCTTCTTCGTTGATCTGGGCGCTGCCCTGCATCGGGATAATGATGCCATGAACCCCTGCGCATTCGGCCGTCCGGGCAATGGCCCCGAAATTACGCACATCGGTTATGCCATCAAGAATGAGGAACAGCGGCGTTTTACCTTCTTCAAATACCATTTGCACCAGGTTTTCCAGCGATTGATAGCTGATCTGTGAGATCATGGCAATTACGCCCTGGTGATTTTTCCGCGTGATACGGTCGAGTTTTTCCTGGGGGACAAACTGGAAAGGGATTTGATGCGTTTTGGCCAATTGCAGCAATTCGGCGGAAAAAGAGCCCTGCATGCCTTTTTTGAAGAAAATTTTGTCAATTTCCTTTCCGCTTTTTATGGCTTCCGTAACCGGGTGAAGACCGTAGATGAAGTTTTCTTTTTCCATTTAAAAATGAATCTAATCTGATGCAAATATCCTAATTTTACCGCCTCCAGCTTTGAACGGTGACATACCAGCTCTCCTTTAAGGTCGGTGAGCGAAGCAGCATATAGTCATTATCCGTGAAATGGTTGTTTACCCTGACAAAGGTAAAACGGAGCGAGCTTCGGTTCTCAGGCTCGCCGTATATCCATTCCTCAGAATCATCAGCCCGGTAAACATAATCCGGGCGCCCAAAAATTATGCAGATCAATCCCCGGTCTGTTTTCCAGCCTTCGATGTAAGAAGTGAAATATGAGTTTGCTTCTTCAACATTTGAATAATATTTCTGAATGAGGATTTTTGCCCGCTCCGGCGACCGGGCGGTCTTCAGCCAGAAATCATCTACCGCGGCTTTCACATTCCCGGCCATCATCAGGGTATCGTATTCTTTCCTGGTCGTGATATATCGCAAAGGATCACGCAGCTGCTCAGCAGTGGTGATTTCAGGGAAGCCTTCCGGGAACCTATACAGGGTCATCCCTTCGCGATCGCTCGTATCTTTACGGAAATGATAAAAACCGGGCCTGTCCAGTGTAAGCCATTCGGTTTCACCCGATAACAGGGCTACCTGGTATAAACTATCAGGCTTGAATTCAAAGACCGGTTCACGGTCCTCAATATGGGGTGGACGGGCTATGGGGAAATCCCTGTGGTAATAGTTTACATATAGAAATTCCCGCGACTGATCATCGCAAATGATACGAAAAGGCTCGCTTTCAGGAATGTAGTTTTTAAAGATAAGCCCTTTGTTTCGGTTCAACACCAGGAAATTCTGACGGCCATTCCAATTCGATTTTTGCACCCTCAGGTAACGAGTGGACGATGATTGCCGGTTCAAATCGAAAAGCGTGATCTCAAGCAGGTAATTCCCCGGGTATTTTGCTTTAAAATCGAACGAATGGACGATACCGGTATTTTTACCGAAGTTCAGCGAATCACCTGAAACGATGGATGAAGCCGAAAGAATTTCATTCGATTCGTACCCGGGCGTCAGTTTATAACTTAGCCGGTACGAACTTGTATAAAGGCCGGTGAACGGGTCTTTCAGGTATACCAGGTCACTGAACTGCACCTCGGTGAACAATGTTGATGTCGTATCTGAAGTATGATAAACATAACTGTTGAGTGCTGAAAACTGCTTTTCAGGCTCGTAGATTGACACGATATTGCGCAGGCTGACTTTTGATGTCGTCTCGCAACCCGCCAGCATAACCAGCATCATGATCAAATAAGGTAATATTTCAACGTTCCTTTTAGACAATCTGCATAAAAAATTTTGCTAAAGTTAAATAAATCACACCGGGCTTTAGAGGTTTATCGGCAAATTTTGACTATATTTACCAACAAACGAACTGCAATGAAAACGCCAGCAACGCTCAAGGCAACTATCTTTTTCATGCTTTCTTGCATCGCCGGGATATCATTTTCCCAGACGCAAATCCCGGCCCGTACTTACAGTGACACCAAACTACTTCAGGATTTCCTTTGCTCGGAAGTTATTTACCCGGACGATGAACTTCAACAGGGCATCGAAGGTGAAGTGATCATCGGGTTCATTGTAGAAAAAGACGGGACGGTGAGCCATGTAAACGTCAAGCAATCGGTTAGCCCGGAGCTGGATGCAGAAGCTTTGCGGCTTTTCAGCATGCTGCTCTGGGAACCTGCCATAAGCCTGGGCCAGCCGGTAGCTTCAGAAAATGAATTCCCGATCAGTTTCAACATAAAAAAGTATAACAAGCATTGCAAATTAAGAGGTTATGATACATTGGCGATGCCTTACCGGCCGGTCGACACCTCCAATATTGTTTATGATCCTTCGAAAATTGATAAAAAGCCTTACGCTTTGTTCGATGAAAAAGGAATGAGCCTTGAAAAATTTATTACCAAAAACATTATTTATCCTGAAACGGCTTACCGGCAAAGTCTTTCCGGTAAAGTAAAACTCCGTTTTGTCGTCGAGCCGCAGGGAAGAGCGTCAAATATCAAGGTCATCGAGCCGGTTGGCGGAGGTTGTAACCAGGAAGCGATCCGGCTGCTCTTGCTGATCCGATGGATGCCCGGAATTAAAGACAACCTGGCGGTAAGGACCTTAATGAACCTGGAGATAGAATTTAAACTTCCGGAGGATTCCGATGTGCAGATGAATGATGGCCAGATCAATTCGAACTGAAACTATCTCAGCCGGTCGACCGAGCGGACCAGCTTTTCATCTTTCATGATCGACCGGTTGGCCAGGATCAGGAAGATCAGTGAAATCAGCGGGAAATAGATCCCTGCTTCATCCATATAATCGGGCGAAACCAGCAGGTTGGTCTCGATAATCTTTGCATAGACAAAGAAAATCAGGCCGATCAGGACAATGTTCAGCAGGATGGCTATGCGAACCACTTTCATCTGGGTTATCCGGTTCTTATACATGAAAATTGCGCCAATCGCCATGGCGCCGACCAGGATGTTCAACAACAACAACGGAAATGTCGTCATAAAGCTGAACAAGGACGCCTCTCCAGGCACCATATTGATCAGGCCATAAACGTAAAACTTATAAGTCGCTGAAGTGGCATAAATCCCGGCAAGGGGGAAAAAGAACAGGATGGCTGCTGCCAGAAAAGCCAGGGCAAGAAAAACGGTTTGAATTCTTTGAAGCATTAATTCTAAGATTTACAGTTTACTAGCTATGATCTTAAATCTATTTTTAATTTATAATTTTTAATTTTTAATTTTAATTGTCCTGCAAAGATAAAAACAATCATTATCGCCCGGGCATAGGAAAAGCTTGTTAATTTTGCCATTCTATGTACCCCAAGTTCAGCGACATCATCAACGATTTCTTCGGAACACACATCAACCTTCCGATCCAGACTTACGGGCTTTTTGTGGCGCTGGCCTTTGTTTTCGGCGGATGGATCGTTTATCTTGAATTAAAGAGAAAGGAGCAGCAAAAGATCATCTTCCCCGTTGAAAAAGAAGTTAAAGCCAAAGGAAAAGCAGGGAAAGAAAAAGTGCTCGTTCACCCAAGGCAGCTTACCGGGAACATCATCCTGGTAGCAGCGATATCCGGCATTGTGGGTTCAAAACTGTTTGATGTCATTGAACATCTTGACCTGCTCATCAAAGATCCGTTAGGTACGCTGTTTTCGTTCAGCGGGTTGGCTTTTTACGGGGGTTTGATCACGGCAGCATTTGCCGTCGGGATTTACGCAGAGCGCAACAAGATCCCCTGGCCGGTGATAGCCGACGTGGTGGCCCCGGCGCTGATGCTGGCTTACGGGATTGGCCGGATCGGTTGCCAGCTCTCGGGTGACGGTTGCTGGGGCATCGTCAATCCGAATCCAAAACCTGAATGGCTGTCGTTCCTGCCCGACTGGATGTGGGCGTTTAATTACCCGAATAACGTGATCAATGCCGGGGTTCCGATACCCGGGTGTGACGGTCCGCATTGCCATGCCCTCGGCCAGCCGGTATTTCCCACACCATTTTATGAAACCGTCATCGCCCTGGTTTTTTTCGGGTTATTAATGTCGATAAGAAAACGGATGAAGATCCATGGGTATCTTTTCAGCATTTATCTGATCCTGAATGGAACAGAGCGGTTGTTCATCGAACAGTTGCGTGTAAATATCCGTTATGATTTTTTAGGGATGAAGGTTACCCAAGCGGCGATTATCGCTGTCGGGCTTATTTTGATCGGAATTGCTGGATTTTTTTATTTCAGCAGGAAAGTAAAAAGCAAATCTCCTCTGCGGAACTCAGTGTAAACTTTGCGGTAAATAATAGTTATCACGCAAAGAAACGCAAAGGATTTGGGGGGCTGGTGCTCCGACGGGTAAATCCGTCGGTTCAATGGTAAGTGCTCCGATGGGTAAATCCGTCGGTTATAAACATCTAAGAAAATGAAGATGAACCTGGAAAAACTAACGATAAAAGTAGTCGAGCTCTGCCTGAAGGACGGGGCCTATATCAAGCAGCAGCTCGAATTGCTCAAGGCGAAAGACATCGAATTAAAAGATGATCACAACTTTGTCACTTATGTCGATCGCACTTCTGAAGAAATGCTGGTGCAAGCCTTGTCAAAACTGACGCCCGGCTGCGGATTTATTGCTGAGGAAAATGATTACGGCACGAATGATTCGGAGCTGAAATGGATCATCGATCCGCTGGACGGCACGACAAATTTTGTTCATGGCATCCCGCTCTTTGCCATCAGCATCGCCCTGATGGAAGGCGACCGGGTGATCCTGGGGGTTGTGCATGAAGTGAACCGGGTTGAAAGCTTTTATTCCTGGAAAGGTGGCAAGGCATTCTGCAACGAAAAGGAAATCAGGGTTTCGGGCGCGCAAACGCTGAAAGACAGCCTGCTGGTGACCGGTTTCCCCTACGTGCGGGATCACATTCTTAATCGGTACATGGATCTTTTCAAGGGATTCATTCAAAGGACCCAGGATCTGCGCAGGCTCGGCTCGGCCGCGACTGACCTGGCGTATGTGGCAGCCGGTCGTTTTGAAGGATTTTATGAGATCAGCCTGAATGCATGGGATGTAGCCGCGGGTTCTTTCCTGGTGCAACAAGCTGGCGGAAAAGTAACTGATTTCCAGGGCGGTGATGATTTCATCTTCGGAAAATCACTGGTATCAAGCAATGGATTAGTGCATGAGGAGATGTTGAAAGTAGTGCAGGAGTATTATCAATGATAAATTGAAAATGCGCAATGCCGAATCGGGTAATTATTTAAATAACTTTGTGTTCCTCCGTGTCTTCGTGACTCCGTGGCAAAAATTATGGGCAATCCAAATCACAAATACCTGACATTCATTGTTATATTCTTCATCCTGGTCGGAAATGCAATGGTTTGCTGGGCGCAGGATGAACAGGAAAATAAAGATATTCTTCTGATCTATAAATTCGATATCAAAAAAGAGATCGCCCCGCCGGTCTGGCGCAGCACGAAGATA